>Ga0209118_1000017_pt1 | contig 135397 bp, 120 predicted proteins | sample BlaSpr_A8_Ref_M1_FD_187988 | JGI IMG/M metagenome (GOLD analysis project Ga0209118, IMG submission 187988) | Forest soil microbial communities from Thunder Bay, Ontario, Canada - Black Spruce, Ontario site 2_A8_Ref_M1 (SPAdes) (version 2) | ecosystem: Environmental > Terrestrial > Soil >... | reverse complement strand
GGTATACGTGACGGTGGTGCTGGTCGGATTGCTGAGGGTTCCTGCCCCCGTTGCCGGAGTGATTGTCCAAGAGTTGGGATCGACCTGCTCATTCGCGGGATCGTTGGTCACAGTGGCGGTAATCGTCGAGGTGCCTGCGGGGCAAGGCTGAGTCGGGCAGGCCTGAACCGGATTGACGGACGCCGAGACGTTTACGAAGATCGCAGGAACATCTAGGCCCACATTGTTTGTTTTCGACGGATCGGCGACGGAAGTAGCCGTGATTGTCACCTGAACGTCGCTGGGCGGCGGAGTAGCCGGGGCGTTGTAGGTGACCGAACTGGTGGTCATGTTGGTCAGCGTTCCTGTCGTGGGAGACAGACTCCAGGTTACGCCCTTGCCCGATGTATCGTTATTTGCAACGGCGGTGATGACTACCGTGCTGCCTGCTTCCACTAAAAAGGTGTTGTTGGCCACGGTCAGCGACACGGTGATGACTGGGGGCGGTAGGGGAGGCGGGCTATAGCCGCCACCGCAACCTGCAATAACTGCTCCCAAGGTCGGTGCCACAAGCGAACGAGCAAAACACAGTAAGCGTTTCATGGTGTCTCCCCAAGGTTGACGTCGGGGTGCAGCGGGCAAACTGCCGAGAACGTTAAGGTCGGAATAGGCTCGCCAGTGTAGCGAGGTGTCTCGTAGCCCGCACCGAGTTCAGTTCAAAGGATTGGTAATTGGGCGCGATTCTCCTCCCATCCAAGCCATCTGTCAATCCCCGGGAGTCGCGGCAACAGAGGGAATGCAAAATCAGTTGGCGGAAGATGGCTGCGTGTCGGAAAAGCTTTCGGAGGCTTCCAGAGCGGTGGGATAAACTTTGACTAGGCGATCGACCAGAGTCAATTTCAAGACGCCTTCGATCATTCCTTTGACGCCGGCAAGTCGCATCGCTCCGCCGGCTTTTTTCAAACGAGACAAGCAGTTAACCACTTTGCCAAGGCCTCCGCTGTCGAGCTTGGTGACTCCGGAGAGGTCGAGGACGACGCGGGTCTTGTTCTCGCTGATGAGCTGTTCGAACGCCAGCTCTAGCTGCTTGCACTCGACGCCCATCTGCAAGGGGCCCTTCAATTCCAGGACCACGATGCCGGGCTTCAGCTCTTTTCGGACAATATCCACGCGAACCTTCCGTTCTCTGCATTGTCACGTGATGCGAAGGATGAAAACATGCACCGAGAAAACTACCGGGCCTTGGAGCATGCGTCAAGAGCTAGTGACGCTCTTCGTGGCTTTGTTCTCATCCCCTTCATAGGGGAATTCACGAATGATCCTCACGCAATCGGAAAGCGCGTCGATGAGGGAACTTCCCCAGCCGGTGGGAAGAAACGGCCCGGTGCCCTGGTTCACTTGCTTATCCGCTTGCGCGAAGAAACGCGCGAACATTCCCGGCGGAGGCGCGGCAAATTCCTTGACGGTGATCTGGAAAAGGACTTCGCCATCCTTCTGGCATTTCTTAAATGAAAAATAATGGAGCTGAGCAAGCTCTTCGGAAACGTTTTTCTGCGCAAATTTCCAATCGCTCACGAACCCCTCCGCGGCGCTCGGTTGCAGGATGTAGGCAAGGCGCGCTGAGAACAGGCGAAATCTTAGGCTGCACAGTGCAGCAAGTCAACGCGGCGCACCGAGATTAAAATCCTGTTGACCCTCCGCACGGTGCGTTGGCATATGGGAAGGCCGTTCACTGCCATCAACTGGAGAGTCGAGTAGTGCGTGTGTCAGGGAATAGCGAGAGTTTCGCCTTCGCCGGCGGTGAGTTGATAGCGGAGGCCCTGCCAGAGATAGATTACGCGGAGGCGTTTCCTCTGGTTCTCGGCGGGGTCGCCACCCATCGCGGCATTCGAGACCAAAATCTGCAGCGAATTGCCGCGCACTTGGGAACGGACGAGACTCGTGACATCCCGGCGGCGATCGCCTGCGCCATAACTCGCTTCCAAAATTTCCAGGCGATCGTCGTAGTCTCGGGGGTTCCAAGCGTCATTGCCGGGAAGATTGAGATTGTCCTTCTCGTTCACCATAACGCGTGATTGGCGGCCGTTGAAAATATAGAAGACGATGAGCTGCTTGCGCTGCTCAGGGTCGGGATCACCGCCCATGACGTCATTGGTGACGCGCAAGCTGAGTGCGTCGCCCTGAATCTGGGAGTTGAGAAGATCGGTGACATCGGCATAACGATGGCCGATGCCGTACTGCGCACGCATCACGCGGAGACGGCCGGCGAAGAAATCGTTGTCGGCAGGGAGATTGAGCGTGTCCTTTTCGTTGACGATGACATGGGCGACTCTGCCGTTGAAGGAGTACCAGACGTTGAGGGCTTTGGGATGGTCTTCGGCCGGATCGCCACCCATGGATTCATTGGTGACGCGGAGGGAGAGAGAATTCCCTTGAATGTAAGGAGCGAGGCGGGAAGTGACGTTGGCAAAGCGATTGTCGGTGCCGTAGTCCGCGCGCAAGATTTGCAAGCCGCCTCCGTAACCGGATTGGGCTGGACCGCCATAGTTGCCGGGGCCGCCGGGGTAACCGGGATGGGCTGGACCGCCATAGTTGCCGGCACCGCCGGGGTAACCGCCGTCTCTGGAACGGATGTTCAGGCTGAAGGATTCTTTTTCTGGATAGGTGAGAAGTTGCTCACGGCCGTGATCATCGCGGACCCGCAGGCGCAGTGTTTTCCGCACCTCGGGGGTGGGATCACCACCGAGAGTAAAATTGTCCACGCGCATGTTGAGAGTATCGCCGCTGACGAGCGCGCGGACGCGTTCGGTCACGTCAACCCAGGTGCCTCCGGATCCATATTCCGCACGGAGCAGCTCCCACCGGTGGTTTTGTGCGGGGGAGGACACCGCCACTGCGAGAAGAATTGCGAGGCTCAAGATGATGCGCTTCATCGAAGGCTCCTGGAGGTACAGAAAAGTTTGAGAACTTGCGGCGCAGCCGGGAATGCAGCGAAAAGCCGCCTTTAATATCAAAAAACACCCGCAGGGGTGGAAAGTCAAGAATACGGTGCGGGCGAGTGCGCGGGAGAGTTAAGTACCAAACAAGCGAATTGTCTCGCACATCCGAAAAAGAGTGTCAGGGGATGAGCAGCGTTGCCCTGCGCGGTCATCGCGGCGAAACGGGGCAGCCAGACTGGACGGAACTACCGGAAAGATCTTTTGCTGCCGTTCGGTCGACACCGGTTTCATCTAACTTCAGAACAAGAACCTGGCCGTTGGAATGGAAACTCCCGCCTGTCGCCGTCCGCGCTTCTTTCATGGGATTTTCGGGTAGGAAGTGTGTGATATCGGTGATGTAGCCGGTGGAGGAGAGAGTTTTTTCGACATAGTCAAGCTCGAGGTCGATGTCGGGATCGATCTTGTGCGTGACGCCGTTATTGCGCTGGTCTCTTTCAAAGCCGATGTCATGCGTGGCGGCGCCGGCCCACAGAGTTTGCCCGTTGACAAGGAAGCTCGCCTTCCAGATGCGGAGATGATTGCGCGAGGCGACGACACTGATGGGTTCCGCGTGCGCCCAGCCGTAGTCCTGGAAGCGGCCGAAGAGGCAGAGCTGGCTCATGGGCATTGTTAAGTAGGATTCCTTTGAGAGACTGTCAAGAATCCCGCGCAGGACGGCACCGGAGACGTCGGGGTCGACCTTGACCCAGCCGGCGGTGGTGAAGACGCGTTGCATGGCGGGTTCCGAGCCGAGGATGAGGAAATTGACCATGTCGCCCAGATTGCCGGCTTTGTCGGTGATGCGGCGCGGAATTTTTGTGAAGAGGGAATTGTCGATGCCCGGCAGGGAAGCGACCTGGCGCGCGACAACGCGGGGAGCGCCGCCGTCCGGAGCGTACACTTCGATGCGCACGGAGTACGTGCCCGTGGCAGTGTCGTTTTTCGATTGATTGATGCCGACGGTGAGGCGGCCGGGGATCGGAGCGACAACATCGCGATGCGCGCCGAATAGGAAAGGCTGCGAGGTGGCGGCATCGCCGATGAGGCCGAGAAGCGCGCCGCGGCCGGCATCGTTGAAAGGCAGAATGCGAATCAAATCGCTGAAGCCGCGCGTGCGGCCGTCGGGACCGTTGTCATCCGGTGCATCGGAATAACGAAAGGTTCCTGTGGCCGTGACCACGACGTGTTCGCCGGCTTGCACGTCAATGCCGGTGTCGGACCAGAGCTGATCGCCGGTGATCTGAATTTCCTGGGAGAGGCGGCGCTTGCCGGATGGCGTCTGGCTGGCGGAAGAGCTTTGCGCAGGAGATTGCGGTCGATTTGAAGAAGGATTCGTGTCGGGGACGAGCTGGGCGGCAAGTCGCGGAGGAATCACTCCGGCAGCCAGCAAAAGGGCGGCGCTTACTGCTATCTTTCGTATAAAAATCTTGTGCATGGGAACGAGCCATCCTCAGGGAGGTCTGGACGCATCCTCACTGTTAGCAGATGCGCGGGGGAGAGGCAAGTGTTGGCTGGGATGGGCCGCGCCGCGGGCATGGGTTTCCTTGACTCATCGCAAGGGCGACGGTAGATTGACAGGATGCCGCGACGGAGCCAGAAAAGATTGTGCGCGTCAAGAAATGGCGTATTCCGAAAATAAGGCAGTGAAGAATGGTAGTCCCACACACGAAGAGGTGTCCGCAGGACGTGCAGGCCGAATAGGAATCGCGACACGATCCATGGCTAGGTTATTTCGACAAGCAGTCTGGCTAATTTTGTGCGCCGCGGCTGTGATGCCGCTGGCGGCGAATGCGCAGGTGCCTTTGCCGCGGCCGCGCCCGCAAACCGCGCCGGTCACGAACGTGACGGTGGATGGCAGCGAGGCGATGTTCACGACGATGTGCGCGCTGCTGGCGGCGGGATTCGAAGCGGACGTGAGCGCGGACAATTGGCAGCCGTTTCGCGCACAGATCCGCGAGCGCATGCAGCACCAGCAAGGTCCGGCGGTGGACGCGCTGCGGGAGTTTTATCACCAGCACGAGACCACGGACGCCGGCCAAATGCTTTCGCGCTACATCTGGTTTGGGCTGGTGTCCGGACCAGCTCCGAAGTTCGTGCCGGTATTGCGGCGCGACGAGCTGCCTCCGGAGGTGCTGGCGCTCGAAGGATTCAGCGAAATCCTTTCCGAATATTACAAAGAACAGAACATCGGGCAACTGTGGAAACAAGTTCAGCCGGTTTATAACGGGGAGATTGAGCGCCTGCACGAGTCCGTTTCGCAAATCGTATTTCTCGCAGCCGGATACCTGAGGGAGATTCAGGATCCTTCCAATCCTCGCACTTTCAAGATCGTGGTCGAGCCGCTCGTTGGCCGCATCACCAACGTGCGGAATTTTGGCGACCATTACTCCATCGTGCTAAGCGGGAGCAACGACATTCCGTCGGACGTGATACGCCACGCCTACCTGCATTTTCTGCTGGACCCTTTGCCGTTGCAGTATCCGCACGTGGTGGCGGTGAAGCGGCCGCTGTATGAAAAGGCCGCTCGGGCGCCACGGCTGGCCGCGGATTTGAAGGATGATTTTTCGTCCTACTTCGCGGAATGCTCGGTGCGCGCGGTGGAGCTGAAGTTGAAGCGGATATCGCCGGGAGAACGCCAGGCGCTGATGGACCGGGATGACGCGGACGGATACGTTCTGGTGCGGCCGCTGTTTCTGGCGCTTGCGAATTTCGAAAAATCCGAGCCCTCGATGAAATATTATTTTCCGGAAATTCTGCGGGCGATCGATACGGCCGCGGAAGCGAAAAGAATTGAAGCGGTGAAATTTGCGCCCGGAGAGAGCGCGGCGAAGGCAGACGATGCGGAGACCGAAGAGATGGTGCGGCTGCGGCGAGCGGTGCCGACGACGGTGCCAAACGATCCGGAAGCCATCGCGGCACTGACGGAGGGCGAACGCCGCATCGCGGAGAAAAACCCGCGCGCAGCGGAAGCGTCGTTTCAGAAAGTGCTGGCGAAGTATCCGGAACAGCCGCGCGCGTGGTACGGGCTGGGATTGGTGGCGCTCATGGAACACGACGGAGCGCGAGCGAAGCAGGTTTTTGGAAGGCTGACGACGGGAGAGCACGCCGCCATGCAGGACCCCATGGTGCTGGCGTGGTCGCACGTTTACCTGGCGCGGATCTACGACGACGAGGGGCAAGCGGAACTCGCGAAGACAGAGTATCAGGCAGCGCTGGGGGTTGACGGCGGCCCGGAACAGGCGCGGCAGGCGGCGCAGAAGGGGCTGGCGGCGTCCGCGGCGCAGAAGCCGGCGGAGCGGCCTTAAACTGCCCGGAAAAATGAGGATTGGAAAATTTCTGCGAGGGACCCGCGATGAAGGAATGTGTTGCCGTTCTGCGGTCAACTGCAGTTTCACGGACTCCAACTGGGAACCTGAGAGGAGAAGAGAAATGACAAGGAAGTGGAACACTGTGATGATGGGCGCGCTCGCAGCATTGCTGCTTTGCGGGAGCGGAATCGCCAGTGCGCAGTACGGGGGCAAACCACCTGCGCAGGCGCCGGCCCAGCAGCCGGCGGCGAATCCGGCCCCCAAACCCTTGACGCTGGATAAGGATGCGCCGGCGCCAGCGCCGGTGAATGCGGAGGAAGATGCCGCCTTCAAGGCGTATCAGGATTCGCCAACGGCGGATGTGAAGAAAAAGATCGAGCTGGGGGAAGCGTTTGTGCAGAAGTATCCGCAAAGCCGCTACTTGCCGATCATCTATAACACGCTGACCTCGGCCTATGTGCAGACGGGGCAGGTGCAGAAGATGGAGGAGGTGGGCGACAAAGAAGTGGAATTGAATCCCAACGATGTGCAGGTGCTGGCGGTGCTGGGGCAGACCATTCCGCGCGCGCTGAATTCCACGACGCAAGACCCCGCAAAAGAACTGGACAAAGCGGAGCGTTATTCGAAGCGCGCGATCGAAGTGACACCGACTTTGTCCAAGCCGGAGGCTCTGACGGAAGAAAGCTTCACGAACGCGAAGAACATCACCTTGGCGATGGCGCACAGCGGGCTGGGATTGGTATACGTACGGCGCGGAAAGTACGCCGAAGCGATAACCGAGCTCGAGCAGTCGGTCAAGATCGATCCGACTCCGGATCCTGTGAATTATTACTTGCTGGGCCTGGCGAACTTGAAGGCTTCGCATTTTGAGGATGCGGCGGCGGCGTACACCAAGTGCGCGGGGATACCTGGCGCGATGCAGCAGACTTGCCAAAAGGGCGCCGAGGAAGCGAAGAAACTCGCTTCGACCCAATTGAGCGCACCGAAGTAGGTGCCGCCGTACCGCCGGATCCGCCGACGCCATGCCATGACGCGTAAGAACGACGAGCAGCTGGAACAGCGGCTGGCATACAGGTTCCAGCACCGGGATTTGCTCGCGGGAGCGTTGACACACAGTTCGGCGGCCTCCGACCTACGCACGGGGCGCACCGGGGATACAGCAGGCGGGACCAAGCTGGAAGACAATGAGCGGCTCGAGTTCCTGGGAGACGCGGTGCTCGAGCTTTTGACGCGAGAGTATTTGCTCGAAAAGTTTCCAGAGTGGAGCGAAGGGCAGCTCTCAAAAAGGCGCGCACGCATCGTGAATGCGAGGTCGCTGGCGGCGGCGGCGCGGCGTTTGGCGATCGGGGAGCATCTGCGGCTGGGCCGCGGAGAGGAAAAAACCAAGGGCCGGGAGAAACCGGCGCTGCTGGCGGATGCATTCGAAGCGGTGGTGGCGGCGATTTACCTCGATGGAGGCTTGGGCGCGGCACGCAAGATGCTGCAAAGAGTGCTGTTCGAACGGGCGCTGGAGGAGAGCGGCGAGGCGGCGGCGGAACCAGATCAAAAATCCGCGCTACAGGAATTTCTGCAAGGCCGCGGGCAGTCCCCGGCGGAATACCGGCTGGCAGGAGAGAGCGGGCCCGATCATCAAAAAGTGTTTCAGGTGGAAGTCTGGGCTGGCGGGAAATGCCTGGCGAGCGGAGCAGGCGGAACAAAAAAGGAAGCGGAACAGCGAGCAGCAAGAAGCGCGCTCGAGCAATTGGGAAAAATGGCGGCGAGAGGCTGAAACGGAATGGCGCAAGAGATCGTTGAGCAGGCGCAGGAGCAGGAGGTAAAACACGAGCACCACAGCGATCAGACAACGATCGCGGAATATCTGGAATCGCTCCTGGTAACCGTACTGCTGGCGCTCTTCGGGACAAGCTTCGTCGTTCAGGCCTTCAAGATACCTTCGGCCTCGATGGAGAGCACGCTGCTGATCGGCGACCACCTGCTGGTGAACAAATTTATCGTCGGCGGGCACGGCGCTTGGTACGAGAAATTTCTGCCCTACCGTGCGCTGGAACGCGGCGACATCATCGTGTTCAAGTATCCCTATCAAGATCACCAGCATTTTGTGAAGCGCGTGATCGGCTTGCCTGGCGACCATCTGAAACTCGTGGACCAGCGGGTGTACATCAACGGAAAGCCGTTGAACGAGCCGTACGTGGTGCACGATCCGAGCGCGCCCTACGATCCCCTCAACTACAATTTTCCGCCGCCCGCAGTGCAGATGTTTTCCTCTCCGGTCCAAATTGAATGGGCGCACGAGATAAAGAAATACGTGGCCGGCGATGAGATTATCGTGCCTCCCGGAAAATATTTTGCGATGGGCGACAACCGCGACCGTAGCTCGGACAGCCGCTACTGGGGATTCGTGGACCGCGACGCGATTATGGGCCGTCCCTTCCTGATTTACTGGTCGGTGGAGGCAACCAGCAGAGACTACAGTAGCGAGACCTCCTTCGGGACCAGGCTCTGGGGAGTCATCGATACGCTGATGCACCTGCCGGCGCGGACGCGCTGGAGCCGGATGCTGCATACGGTGCATTGAACGCGAGAATTCCTGCGTTTTTTCGGAAACTTTCCCAATTCTTCTCACCGCACGATTCCAGGATCGAAAACCGCGTAAAGCATGTCTCGCCACTTCCCAATTGCGAATCAGTCTGCGACACTTCCGAACATCGTGAAAAAGCCACGCAAGTGGAGAAATCTGGCCCTGGCCGTTGTGGCGTTCTTAATTGCGTGCCAGATCGGGGTGTCGGCGGTGGCGCGCACGCGGCGGGTGCACGGATATTTGGTCGCGCATCTCGAACGTGCCTTCGGACGGCCGGTCGAAGTGGCGCAATTTAATATGCGGATTCTGCCGAGCCCCCGGCTGGACGCAAACGGCGTAACGGTTGGAGAGGATCCCTCTTTCGGGTACGAATATTTTCTGCGCGCCGAACGATTGTCGGCAAGCCTGCGGTGGACTGGGCTGCTCCAAGGACATTTCGAATTCGGCACGCTCTCGCTCAGCCGTCCAAGCCTGATCCTTGTGCGCAACGGCGAAGGAAGATGGAACCTGGAGCGTTGGCTCCCTCCGGCAATAGGGAACCCTGCGGCGGCCACGCGAGTTTATGGCCCCCCGTCACCCGTCGCGCCCGTGAACCGGCTCCAGAAGATCGAAATCGACGAGGGACGCATCAATTTCAAGAATAACGCCGACAAAGCGCCCTTTGCGTTCACAAATGTGTCCGGGCGCGTGGAGCAAATTTCGCCGGGACGCTGGCAATTGCAGCTCGAGGCGCAGCCCTGGCGCAGCGGCGTGGCGCTCCAATCGACGGGGACGGTACAAGTGCGCGGCGATTTGGCGGGAACGTCGGCGCGGCTGCAGCCGGCGGAGTTCAGCGTGCACTGGGATCAGGTCTCGCTGGCGGATTTGTTCCGGCTCTTGCACGGCGAGGATTACGGCGTGCGCGGCGTGTTTGCACTAGACGCGGAGGCAAGAAGCGGCAGCTTTTCAGGCAATGCTTCAAGCAACGCTTCCAATGCTGCGCGTGGTGATGCAGAAGCGGGGGCGCCCATCGGGGAATGGTCATTTTCACTCCAAGCCCGTGCCGCGAAAATTCATCGCTGGGACTTGACGGAGCGGCAAGACAATCCGCGCGTGAACGTCCGATGCAAAGGGCAATGGAACCCTACCGCGGGAACCCTAAATGCGGAAGAGATGAACATTGAAACGCCGAAATCGAATCTGCGGGGAACGGCAAACCTGTCGAGCGGGGCGACGCCCGGCATGGATTTACGTGTGGATTCCGCGGGGATTCAGGCAGCGGATTTGCTGGCGTGGTACCGGGCGTTTCATCCGGATATAGCCGAAGGTGTCGAGGCAAAGCAATATTTTACCGGAGCGTTGAAGTTGTACGGCTGGCCCCTAGAACTGAGAGAAGCTGCGTTTTCCAGCCGAGGGGGAGAAATCAAACTGCCGGAGCAGCCGGAGCCGATTCGAATCGGGGAAGTCGGGGGCGGAGCGAAAGCAGCCAAACTTGTGGTTGAGCCTGTGCGCATCTTCTTTCCCGGCAAAGGCGGCGCCGCGGCAACGCCAGCGAAAGCTGCGGCGCAAGCATCGAAACGCAGCGCCGGCGCAGAGATACAAAATGGAGCGGATATCGGCTTTAACCACGATTTCGCAACGCACGCAGGCACGGTGAGCATCAATGGGCGCGTCGAGAACATTGAAAACTTCCTGAGAATGACCGCGGCGTTGGGAAGGCAGATCAACCACGGCTGGGAGCTGACAGGCGCGGCGAACGCTGCGATGCGATGGGAATGGAAGGAGGGGCCGCTGCAAGGGCTTTGGAGCGGGCGGGTGGCGATCGCGAAGGCGCAACTGGCGGCGGCAGGACTCAACCAGCCGCTGAAATTTGAAGAAGCAGGAATTGAATGGCAAAGCGGCAAACGAACCGTGCGGATCGCAAGAGCCTCAGGATTTGGCGCGAATTGGTCAGGCGAAATTGCCGAAGCGAGCGCTGCTGATACGGACCAAGGAAATGCCAGGTGGAAATTTCAGCTTCACGCGGATCATTTGAATGCCGCGGAGCTCGACCGTTGGGTGGGGCCGCGCGCGCGGCCAAACTGGCTGCAGCGGCTACTAGCCTCGCTTTTGGGCGGAACTTCGCAGAGTCCAGCGGCGAGCGAGCTGCTGCGCCGCATCAATGCGGACGGCGAGCTGCGCACTGATGAGATAACCGTGGAAAGCTTGAAGCTGGAAGACGTGCGCGCCGTGGCAGCCGTGCATGACCTGAAACTCGAAGTGAGCGATGCAACGGCGCAGTGGGCGGGCGGAAAAATTCAGGCCAAAGTCGGGGCAGCGTTTTCTCCGCGGCCAACGTACGAGTTCACGGCGGAAATCGAAGGCGTGACTTTGGCACAGCTTCCGCCCGCGACGCGCGTGGCGCAGCGATTCGGCGGCGTGGCGTCTGGGACTCTGCATCTCACGACAGCAGGCGTGGGCCGGGAAGAATTGCTGCAGAAATTGACGGGGAAAGGCGATGTGCATTTGAAGAATATCGAATTTCGCGGATGGGACGTGAACGCCAGTGTGGCCGACGGCGCGCCGCGCACAGGCGCATCCCGGTGGACGTCGGGAGAAGGCACATTCACGCTGCGCGATCGGAGCATCGCGGTAAATGCGCTGAGGCTGGATTCCGGTAGAGAAGAGGCGATTGTGAATGGAACCGTAAGCTTCGCGCGCGATGCGGATTTGACGATCGAAACAGCCAGCACGGGGAAACGTGTGGCCACGGTCACGGAGGCGCAGCGCGTTTTGAAAATTACCGGGCCGCTGGATGGGCCGCGCGTGTCGGTGGCGAGCCCCGCGGTCCGGCAGCCGGCGGATTGAAAGATGAGCGGGGAGCGCGACATCACCGCGATTTCGCGGAGCGCCGGGGCCTACGTCACTCCCGTGCTGGCCTGCGCGTTCCTTCTGCTGGCACTTCCTCGCGAAGCGGGCAGCCGGACCGAGCGGGTGAATCTCTTTCCCAAATTGCAGGCCGGGCAGACGATTACCTACCGGCTTCGATATCGGTTGGACAAAAACATCCGAACTCAGAGTAGCGTCGTCTCGCCGCATGCGCCGAGTGCGACCCAGATCGACGTGCAAGGGATATTGCGAATGGAAGTTGTCGAAGCGCGGAGCGCAGGAGAAAGAAGGGTAATTCAAGCGCGCACGTACTTCGAGGCGCTGAATTCCGACACGGCCTCGAAAATACCCCAGGCAGAAGCTCCCGTTGGCGAGGCGCGGCGAACCGATCCCAAGGGAAAGCTTGTGGAGTTCACGATTTCGGCCGATGGACGCGTGGACGACGTGAAAGGGCTGGACAAGTTTTCTCCGGAAGAGCAGCAGGCATGGGGAGACTGGGTGTCGCTTTTCGCGATGGCCGCGGTGTTTCCTGAAAGAGGTGTGAGGCGCGGAGAGAAATGGGAATCGGACGAGGCGGAAAAATCACCGGCGCCGATCGCGCGGCTGGTGTGGTTGAAGCGATCGTCCTACGTGCGCGATGAACCGTGCCGAACGGCACAATTGACAGCGGACGGCCAAACCAGCGCGGCGGGCCAGCCGCCGGAAACGTGCGCGGTGATCCTGACGACGGCGGCGCTGAAGCAACAATCCTCCAAGAAAGATGCGACGCCGGAGGATTACAAGCTGCACGAGCTGCAAACGATGGGAACGGCGCGAGGAGAGAATCAGGTGATTGCCTACATTTCTCTGAAGACGGGACTCGTCGTGCGTGCGACCGAGGAAGGGAGCCAGGCGATGGATGTAGTCGTGGCGAAGAAGGACGGGACAAACCGCGTGCACTACAGCGTGGACGCAAAGAGCAATTCGGAAGTGCTGCTCGTTGCGGATCCACCTCTTAGCCGTCACTAAACGAATTCGGGGCACTTGCGAGGGAAAAAACATGGCGGAACGCGCATTGATCGAATTGCTGTACGGAAAAGGGGCGCATGCAAATCCTTTGGCGTGCGTCGAGGATGTGCCGCTGGAACTCTCAGGACGCCGTGTGGAAGGCTTCCCCCATTCCATCTGGCAACTGGTCAGCCACATGAATTATTGGATGGATTTCGAAGTGAAGAGAATTCGCGGCGAGGCCCCGAAATATCCAGATCACGCCGCAGAGAGCTGGCCAGCAAACTCTACTCCGGGCGGAGAGCAAGAGTGGAAGAAGACCATTTCCGAATTTCGCGAGCTGCTTGGCAAATTAGCGGCCCTCGCGGAGTCCAGCCCGGAGGAGCTGGCGCGCCCGATTGCTGCCACCCACCCGGACCACGCGAAACACGCATCCACACTAGTGGACGTGCTCTGGCAGACGCTGGTGCACAACAGCTATCACGTCGGGCAAATCGCGATGCTGCGCCGCGTGTTGGGCGCGTGGCCGCCACGAGGTGGCGGCGATAGTTGGTGATTGTGGGTCAAGCTTTTTGCTGGCTTTCTTGCGCTTCATTCCTCGAACGCCTCTCAATACACAGACGCAATGGCATCCCCTCACAGGGCCTGCCAGGCATCCGGAGTATAATAAAGGTTTCGGCGGAGGCCGAAATTGCAGCAGGAGACCCCTTCGATGAAATTCAAGCTGCGCAGCAATTACCAGCCACGCGGCGACCAGCCCGCGGCGATCGAGCAGCTTTATCGCGGACTCGAGGGCGGGGAAAAGTATCAGGTTCTGCTCGGCGTGACGGGTTCGGGGAAAACGTTCACGATGGCGAAGCTGATCGAGCAGACCAACCGTCCGACGCTGGTGTTGGCGCACAACAAGACGCTTGCAGCGCAGCTCTATCACGAGTTCAAGTGGTTTTTCCCGGAGAACGCGGTCGAGTATTTCGTCAGCTACTACGATTTTTACCAGCCGGAAGCCTACGTGCCGTCGGCGGACATTTACATCGACAAGGAAGCGACCATCAACGACGAGCTGGACAAGCTGCGCATGAGCGCGACGCGATCGCTCTTCGAACGGCGCGACGTGGTGATCGTGGCGTCGGTATCGTGTATTTACGGAATTGGGTCGCCGGAAGCGTATTACGGAATGCTGATTACGCTGGAGAAGGGGCAGCAGACGTCGCGCGAGGCGCTGTTGCGGCGGCTGGTGGACATTCAGTATGAGCGCTCGGAGGACTTGCGCCGCGGAACATTTCGCGTGCGCGGGGACATGATCGAGATTTATCCGCCGTATCAGGATGAAGGATTCCGGCTCGAGATGTGGGGCGAGCAGATCGATACGATCCGCCAGATCGATCCGCTGACGGGAGAAGTGAAGTCAGGCCAGGAAGATTTGGCGCGGGTGACGATTTTTCCGAAGACGCACTACGTGATGCCGCAGGAGCAGAGAGACCGCGCCATTGTCACGATTCAAGAAGAGCTGTGGTGGTGGAAGAAGGAGCTGGAGAAACAGGGAAAATTCGTGGAAGCGCAGCGCGTCGTGCAGCGGACGATGTTTGATATCGAGATGATGCGGACGATCGGCTATTGCCACGGTGTGGAGAACTATTCGCGGCACTTGAGCGGGCGGCTGCCGGGCGAGGCGCCGCCCACGCTGCTCGATTACGTGCCGCAGGATTTTCTGATGTTCATTGACGAATCGCACCAGACCGTGGGGCAGGTGCGCGGAATGTTCAATGGCGACCGCTCGCGGAAGCAGACGCTGGTGGATTACGGCTTTCGAATGCCGTCGGCGCTGGATAACCGGCCGCTGACATTTGAGGAGTTCGAACACCGCATAAACCAGGTCGTGTACGTATCCGCCACGCCGGGGCCGTATGAGCTGACGAAGTCGGGCGGGCTGGTTGTGGAGCAAGTGATCCGGCCAACCGGGCTGGTGGACCCGCAAGTGGAGATTCGTCCGGTGAAGGGGCAGGTGGACGATTTGCTGGAAGAGATTCGCGTGCGCGCGGAGAAAAGCGAGCGCGTGTTGGTGACGACATTGACGAAACGTATGGCGGAAGATTTGTCGGAATATTTTACGGAGATTGGCGTGCGTTGCCGGTATTTGCATTCGGAAGTGGAGACCCTTGATCGCATCAAGATTTTGCGCGATTTGCGGCGCGGGGAATTTGACGTGCTGATTGGAATTAATTTGTTGCGCGAGGGTCTCGATTTGCCGGAGGTCTCGCTGGTGGCGATTCTAGATGCCGACAAAGAGGGATACTTGCGGAGCGCCACTTCGCTCATACAGACGATCGGGCGGTGCGCGAGGCACATCGAAGCCCGGGCGATTCTCTATGCGGACCGGCGGACGGATTCCATGAACCAGGCCATCAGCGAGACGAACCGGCGGCGCGACAAGCAGATGGCTTTCAACGCGGAAAACAACATCACGCCGATGTCTATCATCAAGTCGGTGGACATGGAGCTGGCGAAGATCGTGGAGGCGGATTACGTCACGGTGCCGCTGGACGAAGTGGAGTTGGATGCCGCCGCCTCAAACATCAAGAGCGAAGAGCAGCTTGCCGAGGTGCTGCAGAAACTGGAGACGCAGATGCGCGAAGCTGCAAAGAAATTCGAATTTGAGAAAGCCGCACAGTTGCGCGACCGCATCCGCTCGCTCAAGCAGCGCGATTTGGCGGGCCTATTCTCGGCCGAATCAGCCCCAAGCCCCGCCGCCGACGCTGCGCCTTGATTCCGCGCAAGCCGCCTCGTTGTCGCCCAATGATAGCGCCGTTATTTTTCCGGAAATTTCTTACACCATGCCGCGCTTGAGTTCGTCTAGGGGATAAAACGTGTCGCGCCAGACGATGCCGCCTTGCCAGAGCGTCACCACTGTCGAGCGCAGCAGCATGTAAGTAAAGAGGAGGGCGCCGAGCGGGTTCGTGAGCGCGTAAAGCGGGGAGACGCGCATCACGACGTCCACACCGGCGTGGAAAGCGAGCGCGATGAACACGGCAATGGCGGAAAACACGCGAATCCAGCCGTGCCCGAAAATGAGTCCGGCGACTGGGAGCACGTTCGTAAGAAGCACTCCGGCGACCGCGACCCCGGCAAAACCGAGGCTGTAGCCAACTCCGGCAAAAAAATTCTTCGTGACTCCGCGGATGATATTGCCCAAACCCGAGTGCCACCGAACGACAACAAAATCCTGCGCTATACCTGCCCCGGAACGAAAACCCGCTTGCTTGATAATTTTTCCCAATTTCATGTCATCCACCACTTCCATCGCGAGCCTGCGATGCGTCCCGCTGGCTTCGTAGACAGAACGCTTGAGCAGCTGAAAGGCGCCGACGCCCACGTACAAGCCTGATCTCGGATTGCTGGCGCGATGCGGGTCGTTGGCGATGTGGAAGGCGAGGCCGAAGAACGTCATTAGAACGGTCTCCCAGAAGCCGACAATTTCCACGTCGGCCAGCAACGTGAGGTGATCCAGGTTGCGCTGCTTCGCGAGGGTGACGGCCCGGCGGAGAACATCGGGCTTAAAACGCACATCTGCATCGGTGAAAAGAAGCCACTCTCCTTTTGAGGCTTCGTAGGCTTTTTGCAGGGCGTGTGGTTTGCCGAGCCAGCCGGGCGGGAGCTCCTTGACGTGCACGACGCGGAGCCGCGAATGTGTAGAAGCAAAATCGTTGAGGATGCGGCTCGTAGCGTCACGCGAGCGGTCGTCGACCGCGATCACTTCGAGATGGTGATAGTCGAGCTCCATGAGGGTGGTGAGGGCGCCGGGAAGTTTTTCTTCTTCGTCGCGCGCGGCAAAGAGAATCGAGATTCGCGGGCAATCGGCATCCGGCGCAGGAGGAAAATCCTTCACCCAGGGCAGGCGAATCGCCCCGTAAGCGATGCGGAGTCCGTGAGCGATCCAGAAAAATGCGATGGAAGCGAAGAGAAGGATTCCGAAAAGATGCATGGAAATTGGTGTCGGATGCAGGCCTCGGGTTATCCTAACACGAGATGCGAGGAAGCCTTGCGATTGTCGGAGCAGGACGCGTTGGGCGCGCGCTGGGACGGCAGCTGCGCGAGCTGGGATGGAAAATTGAAACGGTCGTTACGCGGAGTTATCCGAGCGCACGCAGAGCAGCGCGCTTTATCGGAGCAGGGCGGCCTCATGGCGGGCTGACGCGGCGAGTTTTAAATTGCGAAGTGATCTTGATCGCGACGCCCGATTCGGCGGTGCGCGGAGTGGCCGAAGAATTGGCCAGGATTGGGGCGGAAGAGCTACGCGGGAAAATCGTCTTGCACACCAGCGGCGCGCTGGACGCAAGCGCTCTGAATGCGGTTCGGAGATTCGGCGCGGCAGCGGGGTCGATGCATCCGCTCCAATCGTTCAGCGGAGTTGACGTACCGCAGCTCGAAGGAAGAACCTTCGCGATCGAAGGAGACCCTCCGGCGTTGCGCATGGCGAGACAAATGGTCCGCGCGTTGGGCGGAGCGCCGGTGCCGATCGATGGCGGCAAGAAGCCCCTGTATCACGCAGCTGCGGCAATGGCGGCGGGGCACGTTCTGGCGGTGGTGGAGGCGGCGGCGCGTCTGCTCATGTCCATCGGGCTGAACCGGCGCGAAGCCGTGCGGGCGTTACTCCCGCTGACGCGCCAGGTGCTGCAAAATTTTGAACGGCTGGGGCCACGGGCCGCCTGGACAGGTCCTCTCGCGCGGGGCGATTACGAAACTCTCGGAGCGCACACGAAAGCATTGCGGGATGCGCCGAAGGAATTTTCCGAAGCGTATGAAGCCTTGAACCGTCTTGCGGCGCTGGTGCTGGGGCAGGATTCCGCCAGAACGCTGGCGGAATTGAATAGAATTCTAGGAAACAAGAGCGTCAAGGCCAGGGCGAAAGCCGCGGGGGGGAACTCGTGAAGCGTCTGCAGATTCCGATCGAGAACACTACGTTGGCGAACGGGCTGAAAGTAGTGGTCGCGCCGGACACGGCCGCGCCGGTGGTGACCGTGGGCGTGTATTACAAGATTGGATTTCGCTTGGAGCCGCGAGGGCGGAGCGGGTTTGCACATCTCTTTGAACACATGATGTTTCAAGGTTCGGCAAACGCGCCGAAGATGCAGCACATCAAGCTGATCAATTCGAGCGGAGGCGTGCTGAACGGCTCGACGCACTACGACGTGACGAATTATTACGAAGCGGTGCCTTCGAACTCGCTTGAGCGCGTGCTCTGGCTGGAGGCGGACCGCATGCGCGCGCTGAAAGTGGACGACGAAAATTTGAAAAATCAGCGTGACGTCGTGAAAGAGGAAGTGCGCGTGAACGTGATGAACCAGCCTTACGGCGGATTCCCGTGGCTGGACATGCCTCCGGTGGCGTTTCGCAACTGGGCGAATGCCCACAATTTTTACGGCGATTTTGCGGACCTGGATGCGGCCAACCTCGCCGATGTTCAGGCGTTTTTCAAAACGTACTATGTGCCAAACAACGCGGTGTTGCTGATGGTCGGCGACGTCAAGCCCGGCGAAGGAATCGCGCTCGCGAAGAAATACTTCGGCGATATTCCCACGGGGGCGGCACCGCCATTCGCGGATGCGAGCGAGCCGGAACAAACAGAAGAGCGGCGCGGCGAGGTGGAAGAAAAATTCGGCACGCTGCCGGCGATTGCGATTGGGTATCGCGCGCCCGCCAGGCGAACAACTGACTGGTGCGCAATGGCGTTGCTCGACCAGGCGCTTCATGGCGGCCGGGCGGGCCGGCTCTACCGCGAATTGGTTCTGGAAAAGCAGGTGGCAGTGGAAGCAGACGGCGGAATTGAAGATATCTTCGGATACAACGGGCCGACGCAGATGGTAACGCGGATCCTGCACAAGCCGGAGTATTCGAGCGAGGCCACGCTCGATGCTTTTGACGCGGTGATTCGCGAGGTGCAGGAGAAAGGAATCACTGAGGACGAATTGGAGCAGCTCAAAGTGAAGTGGCAGTCCGATTATTTCTCATTGCTGGAAGGGGGGCACGGGGGAATGCCTCGGTACGGCTTGATGCACGTGCTCGCATGCTTCACGCTGTTTGACGGGGAGCCGCAGCTCGTGAATACGATTTTGGACGGATTTCTGGCGGTGAAGAGGGAAGAGATACAAGCTATGGCCAGGAAATATTTGCGCACGGAAAATCGGGCGATTGTTTTTCGCAAGCCGATACTTGCGGACGCGAAGGAGGCGGCGTAATGGCCACGCGCGCAGCGGAAATCGCCAAGGGAGTGCCAGCTCTCTCGGAGGAACGGCAGATCAGCTGGCCGAATCGGACGCGGGGGCGTCTCTCGAACGGATTGGAAGTCGTGCTGGCGGAATCGCACGCGGTGCCGAAGTTTCACGGCGAGTTGTTGTTTCGCTCAGGAAACGCGGCGGTGGCCGAGCGCGCCCCGGGACTCGCGGAGTTGACGGCGACCGTGGTGCGCACAGGAACGGCGAAGCGCGCAAGCCGCCAGATTGAAGAAGATTTGCGGCGGATCGGCGCGGACCTCTCCTCGAGTGCCGGAGCGGACACGAGCGCGATTTCCTTCGCCGGTCTATCTGAGTTTGCTGATTCGCTTCTGGAACTCGTGAACGAACTTGCGCGCGAAGCGGCGTTTCCGGAAGCGGAGTTCGAGCGCGAACGCCGGCAGTTGCTCGAGGAAGTGAAGCTTCAGAGAACGCAGCCCGGATTTTTAGCGGGCGAGCGGCTGAGAAAAGTTTTGTTTGCGGCACATCCCTACGCGCAGGTGGCGCCAAGTGAAAAACAAGTCGCAGCGTTCCAGCGGGATGAATTGACGGCGGTATACCGCGAGTTTTACACGCCGGAGAACGCGCTTCTGCTCCTCGTCGGCGACTTTGATTCCGCGGCGATGCTGCAGGCGGTCGGGAAAGTATTCGGCTCCTGGACGGGCAAGAAGCCACAAGCGAAAGTCGCGCCGGCGCCGGCGAATCCGCGCGGGCGGCGCGTTTACCTGGTTCACGTGCCGGGCGCGGTGCAGACTCAAATTTTGGCGGGGTGCCACGCGATTACCCGGAAGCATCCGGACTGGGTGAAGCTGGGATTGACGAATAGCTTGTTCGGCGGCGCGTTCAATTCGCGGCTGGTGATGAATATCCGCGAGGACAAAGGTTATACCTACAGCCCGCGGAGCGGCGTGAATGCGCTGCGGCAGCACGGATATTTTTCGATTTCGGCGGCGGTGCGGAATGAAGTGGTGGCGGCGTCGCTGGCGGAAATTTTCTATGAGCTCGACAAACTGCGCGCGCTGCCGGTGCCGGAAGCGGAGCTCCTGGATACGCAGAATTATCTGAGCGGGGTTTTCTCAATGGGGCTGGCAACGCAAGAGGGTTTGCTGGGGCAACTCGTGACCGTCGAGCTGAACGAATTGCCGCAGGACTATCTCGAGACCTACCGCGCAAAAGTGCGGGCGGTAACGCCTGCGGACATGCTGGCCATGGCAGGAAAATATTTCGATTCGGCGAACTTGCAGATTGTCGTCGTCGGCGACCGCGCGCATATTGAGCCACAAGCCGCGCTCTTCGGCGAGCTTGAGGTCTACGACGCACAGGGGAAACATCTCAATTAGATGACCACGTCACCTTCATTATTGACTTAGGAACGTATCCGATGCATTATGGAGACGCCATGGCGCGGCGGTCATCAACATTCAGAGCTTCCTTCTCGTGCTTCTATTTCGCACTCCTTCTCTTCGCAGTAGCATCCACCGCGACGACGAAGAAGCCTCCACTCAAGCCGGTGAACATTAACGCGGCGACTTCCGAGGAACTGCAGCAGGTTCCCGGCATCGGGCCGGCGACGGCGGAAAAGATTTTGCAGATGCGCAAATCGTATGGCTCATTCAAGAGCGTGGATGATTTGCTGGCGATCAAAGGGATCGGCAAGAAACGCCTCGATAAGATGCGCAAATATTTGACGGTTGGGAAACCCGCAGCCGCGAGCAAAACCCCACCGCCGAAGACGCAATTGAAAGAGCCCGCCACTCCAACGGAGCAACCGCCTCCCCCAAACCAGCCCTGAAGACGCAATTCCCCTTACATCGGCAGTTGAGGTCCTTTCCGACAGGAGTTGGAATCGACGATCGTCGACACTCATCCTTCGTTTCGCTCAGTACAATTCGGGTCGCCTCAGGATTACCAACTACATCGGCGAGTGCAGCAACGTCAGAGAGTTTGGTGCGTAGGACGCGGTGTTTCGATGCGCAGAGGGACTTGGTCGGCGATGCGGATGCCGTAGCCTTCGAGGGCGACGACTTTTTTCGGGTGATTGGTTAGCACGCGGATGTCCTTGAGGCCGAGATCAATGAGGATTTGCGCGCCGATGCCGCTTTCGTGCTGCACCATGCGCTGGCGAGCGGGCTCGCGGTCCAGCTGGCCGCGGGAATGGAAATGAATCTGCGGCAGCACGCCGGGCTCACCCGAAGACTCGATGCTGAAGCCACGCCCGGTGTGGTGGAGGTAAAGGAAAACACCGCGGTCTTCCCTGGCGATGGCGGCGAGGGAACGCGAAACAAGTTCGGAGCAATCGCACGCAGTCGAGCCGAAGACATCGCCGGTGAGGCAGTGGGAATGGACGCGCACCAGCGCCGGCGTGGGGCCTTCAAGTTCACCGCGAATGAGCGCGATGTGCTGATCGTGATCCACATCGCTCGAATAGGCAATCATCCGGAAATCGCCGTAACGCGTTGGCAGAACCGCTTCCGCGATGCGGCGGACGTAACGCTCATGCTGCATACGGTAACGGATCAGGTCCGCGACGGTAAGAATCTTAAGGTTGTGCTGCTTGCAGAACTCCAGAAGCTGGGGCACGCGCGACATCGTGCCGTCTTCGTTCATGATTTCGCAGATGACGCCGGAGTCGCCGAGGCCGGCGATGCGCGCAAGGTCAACAGAAGCTTCCGTCTGGCCGGCACGGACGAGCACGCCGCCGTTGCGCGCGCGAAGCGGAAAGATGTGGCCAGGCCGCGCGAGATCCTGCGGCCTCGTTTTCGGATCAATGGCCGCGAGGGTGGTGGTCGCGCGGTCGGCGGCGCTGATGCCGGTGGTCACGCCGAGGCGTGCATCAATGGCCTCGCAAAACGCCGTGCCATGCACGGAGGTGTTAATGGGAGACATCAGCGGAAGATGAAGTTCATCGCAGCGCTGCTCGGTGAGCGTTAGGCAAATCAGGCCGCGGCCGTACTTGGCCATGAAATTGATGGCGTCGGGCGTGATTTTCTCGGCGGCCATGGTGAGGTCGCCCTCGTTTTCGCGGTCCTCGTCGTCCACCAGTACGACCATGCGGCCCTGGCGAATTTCTTCGACCGCTTCTTCGACGGTGGCGAATGGCGATTTGATGTTGGTCACCCGGCTAACCTCTCTTCCTATTTTACTGAATTTGATGAATCCAGAGCCATTAAAGTCGTTTCGGCGTGATCAGGGGCAGGATAGTTGAAGCCCAAGCGCAAGACCGGCGCTTGAGGTACACGGCACTTAATTCCGGAGCTGAAGCTTCGACTCCCTAGAGAAAAGAGGCGAAGGAAATGCCAGGCTAAATCCCGCCCCCACGTACACAAAAAATCACTTTATCCATATTTGGATACCATGGAAAAGGGCGGCACCGATGAGAGCGGCTCCGGGGATGGTCAGCACCCAGGCGAACACGATGCGGCGCGTGACTCCCCAGCGGACGGCGGTGAGGCGGCGCGTGGCGCCCACGCCGACGATGGCGCCGGTGATGGTGTGCGTGGTGCTGACCGGGATGCCGAAGTGCGCCGTGCCCCACAGCGTCAGCGCGCCGGCGGTCTCCGCAGCGAATCCGCCGAAGGGTGTGAGCTTGGTGATGCGCTGGCCCATAGTCTTGATGATGCGCCAGCCGCCAGCCATGGTGCCGCCGCCCATGGCGAGGTGGCAACAGACGATGACCCAGTAGGGAACGGCATACGTTTTCATGAGGCCGCCAGCGACGAGGGCGGCGGTGATGATGCCCATGCCTTTTTGGGCGTCGTTGGTGCCGTGGCCCAGGCTGTAGGCAGCAGCGGAAAAAAGTTGCAGGCGGCGGAACCAGCGGTCCACTTTCAGCGGGCGCTGACGGCGCACGATCCAGCTTGTGACCACGGTGACGACCGTACTGACGCAGAGGCCGATCACCGGAGAGAGAAAGATGAAGAGCACTGGTTTGGTCCAGCCGCTGGGGATGAGCGCTTGAAGGCCTGCGTGGGCCACGGCAGCGCCGCCGTAGCCGCCCATGAGCGCGTGCGAGGAGCTAGTGGGGAGACCGAGGACTAGAGTGATCAGATTCCAGGTGATGGCGCCGAGAAGTCCGGCGAGGAGCACCTTTTCATTCACGAGCTCGATGTGCACCATGCCTTTGCCGATGGTGTTGGCGACGGCCGTGCCGAAGACGAACGCGGCGACGAAATTCCAGAAAGCGGCCCAGGCGACCGCTCGGAACGGCGTAAGAACGCGGGTGGAGACGACGGTGGCGATGGAATTGGCGGCGTCATGCCAGCCATTGGAGAATTCGAAGGCGAGCGTGAAGCCAATGACGACGAGGAGGAGATTGAAGCTGTCCACAGGTCAGGCGCTCTTGAGGATAACGCCTTCGATGACGTTGGCGACGTCCTCGCACTTGTCCACGGCGGTCTCGATCACTTCAAAAATTTCTTTCCACTTGATGATCTGGACCGAGTCTTTTTCTTCATCGAAGAGCTGCGCGATGAGGGTGCGACAGAGACGGTCGCTATCATTTTCGTAGCGATTAATCTCAATGCAGTGCTTTAGGGCTTTTTCCGGCGTCTCAATGGCGTTAATGGCCGCGGAGACCTCCACGGTGGCGGAAAGAAGGATTTTGACGAGCTCCACAGTGCCCGGTCGTACCGCATCCACGCGATAAAGGACGAAGCGGCTGCCGGCGGCGTCGATCAGGTCGATGACGTCGTCGAGCTGGCTGCAGAGTTCGTGGATGTCTTCGCGGTCGAAGGGCGTGATGAAAGTCTGGTTCAGCTTCCTGAAAATGCTGTGGGTGATCTCGTCGCCTTCATGCTCGATGGCTTTGATGATTTGCACCTGTTCGGGAACACCCGTGAAGTGCTCGAGCATCTGGAGCAGGGCCTTCGCCCCCGAGTGAATATTCTCCGCTTGCTTGCGAAAAAGGTCGACGAATCCCTCTTCGCGCGGCAAAAAGCGCTGCAAAAGTCCCGGCATGTGTGACTCTCACCTGAAGAGTCGTGGCGAGGCGGAAGAAGTGTAGCGGAGGAGCCAGCCGGAGGCAAGGAAGTGCAGAGATGATTAAGGGGTTAAAAAAACGCCGAGCAGAGAAGCAAAAAGGGCGTTCCGGTGAACCGGGACGCCCTTTTTGTCAATGGATTTGATGAGCAGCGATTAGTACATGCCGCCCATGCCGCCTCCGCCGGGAGCGCCGGCAGCGGCAGCCCTCTTGTCGTCTTCTTTGATCTCGGCCACCAGCGCTTCGGTGGTGAGCATCAGGCCCGCGATGGAGGCTGCGTTCTGCAGCGCCAGGCGGGTGACCTTGGCCGGGTCGATGACGCCCATCTTGACCATGTCGCCATACTCGCCGGTTTCCGCGTTGAAGCCGAAGTTTTCTTCCTTGGACTCGCGGATCTTGCCGATCACGACGGCGCCTTCGAAGCCGGCGTTGTACGCAATCTGGCGAGCAGGCTCTTCAAGGGCGCGCTTGACGATGTTCACGCCGACATGCTCGTCTTCATTGACCTTGAGCTTGTCGAGCGCGGGCAGGCAGCGGAGAAGCGCCGTGCCGCCGCCGGCAACGATGCCTTCCTCGACCGCCGCGCGGGTAGCGTGCATAGCGTCTTCGACGCGCGCCTTCTTTTCCTTCAGCTCGGTTTCGGTGGCTGCGCCGACTTTGATGACGGCGACTCCGCCGACGAGCTTGGCAAGGCGCTCCTGGAGCTTTTCCTTGTCGTAGTCGGAGGTGGTGTTTTCGACCTGCTGGCGGATCTGCTTGACGCGGCCCTCGATCTCGGAGGGTTTGCCTGCGCCTTCGATGATCGTGGTGTTGTCCTTATCGATGGTGATCTTCTTGGCGCGGCCGAGATCCTCAAGCTTCACGTTTTCCAGCTTGATGCCGAGGTCTTCGGTGATGGCCTTGCCGCCGGTCAGGGTGGCGATGTCTTCGAGCATGGCCTTGCGGCGGTCGCCAAAGCCAGGGGCCTTGACGGCGGCGCACTGTAGAGTGCCCCGGAGCTTGTTGACGACGAGCGTGGCGAGGGCCTCGCCTTCGACGTCCTCAGCAACGATCAAGAGCGGCTTGCTCATCTTGGCGGTCTGTTCCAGCAAGGGAAGCAGGTCCTTCATCGAGCTGATTTTCTTTTCGTGGATGAGGATGCGGACGTCTTCAAGCACGCATTCCATGCGCTCGGGGTCGGTGATGAAGTAGGGAGAGAGGTAGCCGCGGTCGAATTGCATGCCTTCGACCACTTCCAGGGTCGTCTCCATCGTCTTGGATTCCTCGACGGTGATGACGCCGTCCTTGCCGACCTTCTTCATGGCTTCGGCGATGATGCCGCCGATCTGTTTGTCGTTATTGGCGGAAATCGTGCCGACCTGGGCAATCATGTCGCCCTTGACGTCCCGGTGGAGCTTCTTGATCTCTTCCACCGCGACTTCAACGGCCTTCTCGATGCCGCGCTTGAGGGCCGTCGGGCTGGAGCCCGCTGCGACCGTCTTCACGCCTTCGCGGAAGATGGCCTGTGCGAGCACGGTCGCGGTGGTCGTGCCGTCGCCGGCAACATCGGAAGTCTTGGAAGCGACTTCGCGGACCATCTGCGCGCCCATGTTCTCGAGGGGGTCTTGCAGCTCGATTTCCTTGGCAACCGTCACGCCGTCCTTGGTGATGACCGGCGCGCCGAACTTCTTCTCGATCACCGCGTTGCGGCCCTTGGGGCCGAGGGTGATCTTTACTGCGTCGGCGAGAGCGTTCACGCCGCGCAAAATCGCCTGGCGGGACGCCTCACCTGTAACAATCTGCTTCGCCATACTGGTAATTCCTCCTGATATTTAGCTCAAATTCTTCGCTTCACTGCTGCCGGGCTGAAGCCCGGCACTTACAACGGAGACGCAAAACTACTTCCTTGCGGCCTTTGCTGCGGGGCCGATTTTCACTTGGATTTCATCCTCTTTAAGCGATACATATTCTTCATCGTCATACTTGAACTCGAAGCCGGCGTACTTGCCAACGAGAACGCGATCTCCCACCTTTACATCCAGCGGAATGCGCACGCCTTTCTCGAGGCGACCGGGGCCAACGGCGATGACCTCGGCCTCCGCCGACTTCTCCTTTGCGGTGTCAGGGATGATGATGCCACCCTTGACGGTTTCCTTCTCATCAATGCGCCTCACGACGACACGGTCGTGGAGCGGGGTCAGATTCACTGCCATCTTGATAGAACCTCCGTAGGTGATGTTGCGGTTTGAACTAAGGCTCGGGAGCGAAAGGGGCTATTAGCACTCCTCATAGCTGACTGCTAATATAGCAGAAACTCCTGTCTTGTCAAGGGTTTCCCGGACATTTGGGGTCCTTCGCGCCGGTCCTTTTTCATCGTTTAAACCATTTAATATCAGATAGTTGGAGACTGCAAGATAAATCTGGCACTTGGCGATTGTCGTGCGACTTGGCTGGGCGTAGAATTCGACACGCGGCGGGCACATGGGCGCACTTGTCTACATTCGATTGATAGGCTACACGGCCGGGACGCTGCTACAGCTCTTTTGGATGGTGGTGATCCTCGGCTATCGGCGGCAGCGCAATTTCGAACGCGTGTTTTTCTTTTTGTGCCTGGCGCTGTTCTTCTTCTACGGTGGTTCGCTGCTGGCGCTGAATGCGCAGATCTATTATCTGGCACCCCCCGCGCTGCTCCAGTCATTTGCCGTAACGTTGCTGTTTGCGGGCTTGTGCCTCTTGCCGCCGTCGCTGATCCATTTGCATCTGGAATTTGCCGACACGCGCGGGATGCTGCCGAGCCGCCCTCTCAAACGCGTCGTGCTCTTTGCGGCGTACGCACCGCTGCTCTATTTCGGGCTGCGCGTTTACCCGCATCTGGCGGCCAGTGCCGGTTTCGATTTCCAGAATCCAGGGAACGCGCTTGGACGCTGGTACGGCATTTGGCTGGGCTTGGCGATGCTGATCAGCGGTTGGTGGGAGATGCGCTACACCGTCCGTGCTCCGGATCAGCCCCAGCGGATGTTTCATAGCTGCCTGGCGGCGATCTTTGTCGCTGGCGGAGCAATGATTCTATATCTGCACGATTTTGGCGGGCCTCTGCCGCCATCGCTCGCCGCGGGCATCACCGTCACACTCGCGTTGGCGGCGATTGTCCCATCGGCCCTCCTCATCTACCTCGTGCTGCGTTACAACTTCCTTCAAATTGGACGTCAAACAAATCTCGTCTATGCAGTTTCGGCGACATTTTTGGCGTTGCTGTATTTGAGCCTTGTCCGGCGACTCAGCGTTTGGCTTGAGCCCGTTCTGCCGCCTGAAGCGTCGGCGTCGATACTGTTGTTTCTCCTGGTGATCTTTATCGAGCCGCTGCAGCAGGTTCTCGGGCGAAGTTTGCGGGAAACCGCGCACCGGGAAATGGATCGCGTGCAGCGCGTGACTGCAGAAGTGCAGCAAGAGGCCCGGCAAGGCACTCTGGCAGGTCTTACGCAATTCATCGGGAGACGAATCCGGGAGGAGTTCGAACTTTCCGATGCGCGCTTGCTGCTTGCGAATCACGCGGGGGACACCGGGCGGCAGGTCTATTCTGACTTCAGCGGCAAGATCAGTTTTCCGATCGAGCAAGCCGACCGCGCGCTTGGCGTCTTGGAGGTGAAGCCGCACGGCGCGGGCCTCTCGGGAGAGACGCGCGCGGCGCTGGAGTTTTTGTGCGAACAATTGCCCGGCGCGCTGGATTTGTGTCGGTTGATCGAGGAAAAGTTGCAGCTCGAACGGGAACTCGCCGAACGCGAAAGGCTCGCGCTGGTGGGGCAAATGGCGGCGAGCATCTCGCACAATCTTAAGAATCCGCTGGGCTCCATCAAGACGATTCTTCAGGTGCAGATGGAAAGCCCGGAACTGCCCGAATCGATGCGACGCGAAACACAGATGGTGCTGGAAGAGATTGGGCGGCTCTCCACAAAATTAAATCAGTTGCTGCAATTCAGCAGGCCTGCGGTGCGAACGGGGAGCTCGGCTGCGAAATGCGATGCAAAGGCGGTCGTGGAAGAAGTCACGGGTGTGCTGCGGCACGAAGCGGAGCGGCGCGGCATTGTGTTTGGAGCGGAACTTCCCGAAGGTGTCGTGAACGTAGCCGCAAGCGCCGAAGCGGTCAGCGACATCGTATCCAATTTGCTGGTGAACGCGCTCGAGGCTGCTCCGCGCGCGGGACACGTGAACATTCACATGAGGAAAGACGGCACGTGTTGCGTCCTGGTCGTGGAAGATAACGGGCCGGGAATTCCGGCTGCCGTACGGGAAAAAATTGTGCAGCCATTTTTTACAACGAAATCGCAAGGCACGGGGCTGGGATTGGCGATTGTGGCGCGGCGCGTGGCGGAAGCCGAAGGAAGTCTGAAATGGGTCAGTCCCGTGAGCGGTGGGAAAGGAACAAGGTTTGAAGTGATTTTGCCGCTGGCAGAAGAAGCGAAGCAGAGAAGCGCGGAGAATACATGAAAACGATTCTGATTGTGGATGACGAGCCAGCAGCGCGCTACGGGCTGCGGCGCGCGCTGGAGGCAAAGTATCGCGTTGCGGAGGCCGATTCCGCGGCGGCTGCGCGCGAAGCGCTGCTTCGAGAGCATCCGGACCTGGTTCTGCTCGACGTGGTCTTGCCGGGAGAGAACGGGCTGGCATTCTTACGATGGATGCGCGAACAGGGAAGCGAGCTGCCCGTCTTGATGGTCTCTGCTCTGGACACTGCGAAAACCGCGGTGGAGGCACTGCAACTTGGCGCAGCGGATTATCTGGTGAAGGGATTTGAGCTGGAAGAGCTGCGGCAGAGGGTGGCCAATCTGCTGAAACTGGCGACGCTGGAAAAAGAAAACGAAGCCTTGCGAAAGCGCCTGACGACCGAAGGGCAATTCGGGCAGATGATCGGACGCTCGGCGGAAATGCGGCGAGCGTTCGAAATGGCGGATCGCGTGGCGCCGGCGGATTCGACAGTGCTCATTCTTGGCGGAAGTGGCACGGGAAAAGATTTACTAGCGCAGGAGATTCACGCGCGATCGTCGCGCGTGGGCAAGGCGTATGTGGCCGTGAACTGCGCGGCGTTGCCGGAAACCCTGATCGAATCGGAATTGTTTGGCTACGAGCGTGGAGCGTTCACCGGCGCGGCGCATCAGAAAAAAGGCAAGTTTGAACTGGCCTCGGGCGGAACGCTGTTCTTGGACGAGATCGGTGACATGAATCCGCTGACGCAGGCGAAAGTGTTGCGCGCGCTCGAAAACCGGACCATCGAGCGGCTGGGCGGGACGCAGACGATTCCCGTGGATGTGCGCGTCATCAGCGCGACGCATCGAAATTTGCAAGCGGAGATTCGCGCGGGAAAGTTTCGGGAAGATTTGTTTTACCGGCTGCGTGTCGTAACGATTGAGCTTCCGCCGCTGCGAGCTCACAAGGAAGATATCGCGGTGCTGGCCGAGGCATTTCTGCGAATGCACGCAGAACACCTGGGGCGGACGGCGCGGTTGAGCCGCGAGGCGATGACAGCGCTCGAACGCTACGACTGGCCCGGAAATGTGCGTGAATTGAAGAATGCGCTGGAGCGCAGCCTGGTGCTGTGCCACGGAGAAGAGATTGGCGTGGCTGAATTGCCGGGCGAGGTGGCGCGCGGGGAGGCGTTTCCGGGCAAAAGCACGGGGGATGCGCAGGACATTGGCATTGGAGAACGCGACTTCCGCGAGGCGAAGCGCAAATTTGAGGTGGCCTATTTAACGAAACAGCTTGCGGACCACCGCTGGAATGTTTCCCGGACGGCGGCGACCATCGGGCTGCACCGGCAAAGCCTGCAGGAAAAATTGCGCGAGTTGGGAATCCGCAGGCCGGGACGAGAACCGTTGGGGGAAGAGTGACTCGTAATCCTTCCCGCCGCGGCGGGCGCAAGCCAGGCTGGTGACGCGTGACTCCTGACGGCGACAACTCCTCCGCCAAGATTACAGGTTACGTGCTCGCGGGCGGCGGGAGCACGAGGTTTGGAAAAGACAAAGCGCTGGTGGAAGTCGGCGGCAAGCCAATGCTTGTACGAATGTGCGAGCTTCTGGGGACCGTGGCAAGCGGAGTGACCGTGATTGGGGATCGTGAGAAATATGCGAGCCTGCTTTTCAAGTGCGTTGCCGACCGCTGGCCAGGCGCAGGGCCGCTGGGTGGAATCATCACCGCGCTGGAGAATGCGGGCACGCGGAAGGAATCGCCGGCATGGAATCTGATCGTCAGCTGCGACATGCCTTTTCTGACGCGAGAATGGCTTGCGTATCTCGCGGAGTACGCGATGAAAAATTCTTCGCAGGTTACGTTGCCAGAATCGGCGCACGGACCGGAGCCGCTGTGCGCCTGCTATCGGACGGATGCGGAACCCGCGCTACGCGCGGCGTTCGAACGCGGAGTTCGCAAGATTACCGACGCATTGAAACAGGTGACGACAGAAGTGCTTGACGAAGCGCACTGGAAACGATTTGATAGCGCGGGGCGGTTGTTCTGGAACATGAACACCCTGGCGGATTATGAAGTGGCCAGGCGGATCCTCGGAGCAGAACAAAAATGACCGAGGTACTTGAAATCGGCCGCGGCGGGCCTACAAACTTAATTCCCGGCGCGGAAACGAACCCCGCCGAAATCCATCTCGAGCCGCGGGCGGCCAACTTTTTCGAGTTTCGCGAGGTGTGCAAGTCGTTTGACGAGCGGCTGGTGCTGGATCACGTCAGCTTCACGGTGAAACGCGGCGAAACCTGCGTGATCATGGGGCGGAGCGGCGTCGGCAAGTCCGTATCGCTGAAGCACATCATGGGATTTCTGAAAGCGGATGAGGGGCGGATTTTTGTCGACGGGCAAGACGTCACGGATTTCCGGGAAGCCGATTTTGCAGAGGTTCGGCGGAAAGTGACCATGGTGTTTCAGTCGGGGGCGTTGTTTGACTCTCTGACAGTCGGCGAAAACATTGCATTCCCATTGGAAGGGCAAGCGGGGCTGACCGACGACGACGTTGACGCCTATGTGCGAAAGCTGGCGGCGATGCTCGAAGTAGAAGCTGTCCTCGACAAGCTGCCGAGCGAGCTCTCTACGGGGGCGAAGCGCGCCGTTGCGATCGCGCGGGCGCTGGCGCAGAACCCGGAAGCGATTTTGTACGACGAACCGACGACGATGGTCGATCCGATCATGGCCGGGCACATGAGCGATCTGATCTCGCGGCTGAAAGAAAGATTTCATCGCACCTCGATCGTGGTGACGCACGACACGCACCTGGCCAAAAAATTGGCGGACGTAGTCGTATTTCTGCAGGAAGGCAAAGTTTCTTTCTTTGGCCCCTGGAAAGATTTCGAAGATTCGAAAGATGCGTTTCTTCACAATTTCCGCATGCAGGATGAATTGATTCCCGCGATGGATGTGACCCTGTGACCTCCCCCGCGAACAGAACATCCGATCCAATCAAACAATTACGCAAAGAAATGGGCTTCTGGGATGTGCTGCTCTTCAACATCGCCACGGTACTGGGGCCGCGCTGGATTGCCGCCGCGGCGCACAACGGCACGTCGTCGATCAGTTTGTGGGTGCTTGTGGCAGTCCTGTTTTTTATCCCTATGGCAATGGTAATCAACGAGCTGTCTTCGCGATATCCCGAAGAAGGTGGCCTGTACGTCTGGGCCAAAGAGGCATTCGGAGATTTTCATGGATTCGTTGCCGGTTGGACGTATTGGATTTACACGGTTTTTTATTTTCCGGGATTGCTGCTGGCCAGCGCCGCGATGAGCGGCTACGCGGCGGGTTCCGCAGGAGCCGCGCTCGCGCAAGACAGAACCTTTCTCCTCGCAGGATCGTTCGTGTTGCTGGCGGTCGCGGTCATCCTGAACATCATCGGGCTGAACGTCGGAAAGTGGCTGCAGAACGCAGGCGGCGTGGGAACCTACCTGCCGCTGCTCATTCTTGTGGGAGTAGCCGGGGCGCTGTGGTTTAAGCAAGGCTCCGTGACCCAGTTCACCATGGCGAACATGATGCCGCACTGGAATTGGGATACGGTGAATTTCTGGTCGCAGATCGCCTTCGCCTTCACAGGGCTCGAACTGGTTTCGGCGATGAGCGCGGAGGTCCGCGATCCGCGACGCACGCTACCGCGGGCGGTGCTCAGCGCGGGCGCGCTGATTGCGACAATCTACATCGTCGGCACCTTCGCCGTGTTGGCGCTGATTCCCGACGCGCAGGTGGACCCGAAAAGCGGAGTCTTTCAGGCGATCTCCATGGGTTCCACCGTGTTGCGCATCGGATTTGTCGGCGTGCTTGCCGCGCTGTTTGTGTCGGTCGGCAACGCCGGCGGCGTAGGCAGCACCGTGGCCGGTATTGCGCGGATCCCGTTCGTGGTGGGCATCGACCGTTATCTGCCGCAAGCGTTTGGAAAAATTCATCCGCGCTGGCGCACGCCGTACGTTTCGATTCTCGTGCAGGCGTTCGCCTCCGGTGTCGTGCTGCTCATCAGTCAGATCAACGAGACAATGCGGGGCGCGTACCAGGTACTCGTGGACATTACGATCATCATCTATTTTATTCCGTTCCTATATATGTTCGCGGCGGTGATCAAACTCGTGAAACGCGAGGACCGTGAGGCAAATTCGCAAGCTGTGCTGATTCCGTGGGGCAAAGCAGGCGTGTGGTCTGTCGGAGGACTCGGGTTTCTTGTGGTGCTGCTCGCCATGGGGGTTTCCATGGTGCCCCCGGGAGATTCTTCGAACAAGCTGCTCTTCGAAGTGAAACTGTTCGTCGGGGCGGTTGGGGCGATTCTGCTCGGACTGATCCTGTATTGGCGTGGGGCGCGGGCGAAGAAACGTGAAGCAATTGCCGGCTGAATTTCCTGCGCTTGTGGTTTCCACAACCGAAGCCGTTTCAGTAGATCGTCCAGACGCCCGGAGTGGCCAGCTCGACGAGGTGGTTGTCGGGGTCGCGGAAATACAGGCTCGTGCCGCCGCGCGGCCAATGGACGCGGCTCTCGATGGCAACCCCACGGTCCGCCAGAACTTTTCCCCATCCTGGGAGATCTTCGATGGAGATCGAAAATGCCAGATGCAGCGGGCCGCTCCCGTCGTGCGGGCCCATCTTGCCAGAAGGCGATTCCGTCACGCAATTTGACGCGCCGCGCTTGAAGAGCAGCAAGACACTCCTTCCTCCGACACTGTACGCGCGAATCCGGGCGTCACCCTCTATTATCCGGCTGAGGCCAAAGAGATCTTCGTAGAAGCGCGAGGCACGATCGAGGTCATCCACATACAAAGATGTCTCGAGTACGCCGTTAAGAGATGGCATGCGTTTCTCCAGATGTGGTCAGAAGCCTTCTTCGATGAGGCGGGATATCGAGAGGTTTGTCGCGCTCGCGGCGCAGCGGGCTTCCAGGTAGCGCTCCACATATTTTCCCAGAACATCCCCTTCGAGGTTGATCGCTTCGCCGGGTTTGCGGTCACGCAAATTGGTGTGCTCGTAGGTGTAGGGAATCACGGCGATTTCGGCGATGCGGTCACGGCAGCGCGCGACCGTGAGGCTGATTCCATCGATCGTGATGGAGCCCTTCGGAATGATGTAACGCGAGAAATCTTCGGGAACCTGCACGCCCAGCCACCAGTTCTCGCCCTCGGCGGTGAGGTGCGTGACCCGGCCAACGCCGTCAACATGCCCCAGAACGAAATGGCCTCCAAATTCCTTGGCCGCAGTGAGAGGCTGTTCGAGATTCACGCGCGCTCCCGGTTTTAGCTCGCGAAACGAAGTTTTGGCTAGGGTTTCGCCGGAGAGGTCCGCCGAGAAGCGCTCTTTGTCCCGCGAAACCACCGTAAGACAGCAACCATTGACCGCGATACTGTTCGAGACGGCAAGCGATGCGGCTACGCTCGGCGCATGGATGGTGATCCGGCCGCCATCCGGGCTCGCGTCCAGCGATTCCATGTTTCCGATATGTTCGATGATTCCTGTGAACACGAGCTCCCCACTGCGGCCATCATCTGGCCATCTTGGATTCTAGCCTAGTTGGCGAACACGATTCTCTTCACGAGAGAGGGGAATCGCGCTGCATTAGCGCAAGTCGAAATCGTTGCACAGTTCCTCAGGGATGCGTCACGGAGTTTTTTCCGCCGTGACAGCGATCCTCTTGTGAGCCGTAACCAATTCCGGCCTTTCTTCACCAACGGAAATTTCGCTCAGCTTGTGGAAGTAGCGATCGGCAACGGTGGAGTTACCCGCAGCGTCTGCGGCGCTGGCAGCGCCGAACAGCGCATTGAACCGATTAGGCGCGACCTTGAGGGCGGCTTCATATTCCACGAGCGCTTCCTGCGGCTGCTTTTCGAGCAGCAGCAGCTCCGCGAGCATTTCCCGCGCGGGTGTCACGGGCCCCGGCGTGACCGCGTCCTTGTCCATGCTTTCTTCCAACTCCGCGGCAGATTTCATCATGGCAATCGCCCCGTTTCTCTTGCCGCTCTTCTCCGCGATCCACGCCGCCACTTCGCGCCGCTGCACTTCCACCTGATTTGACCAGTACGTATTGTTCTTTTTGGCGATTGCGTCAACCAGCGACGCCAGCGTCTGCTCGGCCAGCGCTGCGCGGTCCATGTCGCCGGCACGCGCGCTGCCTTCGCCGATCGCGGCCCAGGTGATCGCCTGCGCCCAGAGCGCGCCGTCTGTCCGGACTTGCAGATCACTCGCCTGTTTCCAATTTCCGAGCTCGATCGCGCAACGCGCCGGAATCGCCGCAAGTGCATAGCCGCCAGTCGGCGTGAGTCCCCCGGTCGGCGGAAGCGAATTCATCTTTGCGAGCACCGCCTCAGCCTGTTTTACTTGCCCGCTTTGCAGGTAGGCGTAGGACTGATAATCCATCGCGTGCAGGCGCTGATCGCGAGCCTCGCCGTTTGTTGATGTTGCTTCCGCTTCGGCGGCCAATTTTTCGGAACGGATATTCGACCGGATGGATTCATCCCAGAGTCCCAATCGCGTAAAAATGTGCGAAGGCATGTGATTGGCGTGGGCTGAGGCCGGCGCGATCTTGGCGTACACTCGCGCAGCGCCGAGACTTTTCTCCGCGAGCACCGGATTGTCGTAGCAATGAATGAGGTAGTGCGGGATCCCGGGGTGATGCGGCTGCAATTTGAAAAGCGGTTCCAGAATCTGGCCGCACTTCTGCTGATTGGCGAACGTCTTATCCGTCTTGGGAGCCGCAATATCAAGCGTTAGCGCATGGAAGATCGCCGCTTCGCTATCCGTGGGATAAGCCGCTTGCACAGCGCCCATCTTCTGTTCAAAGGCGCGGTCATGCGTGGCCAGATCCTTGTCGTCCTGGCGGTAAATTTCGTCCAAAGCTTCGATGTAGGCTAGTTCCCGCGCACTCGTCCTCGGATTGGCTGCCGCGACAGCCTTGGCTTTTTCGAAAGCGTCGCGGCCCGCAGCCGTGTTCCCGTTCTTCCATAAACCGTGGTAGTAGGACATCGCCACGCCCCACTGAGCCATCGCGCATTTGGGGTTCCGGCGCGCGACATCCGAAAAAGCTTCGCGGGCTTGCTCGTACTGGAAGGAATGGAGCAGTGCGACCGCGCGATTGAAGCCGAGACTGACGGATTTCGAGCACGAAGTTACAAAGTGCACCGAGCCGACCTCTTCCGCGGTCAACTCGTGATGATGCTCGTCATCGCACCAGGCCAATGATGCGGACAAGAACACCGCACACAGAAAACCGGTCAAAACTCTCATCTATGACCTCCTGCGGGTTGGTCGCGCCTAAGCGTAGGATAAATCTTTTCAGGGCGAATTGTTCGGAGTATGTAGCGGGAGAATATAGCAAGTCAACGAGATTGTAATCCCTGAAAGAGCAAAGAGAATTTATTCCCTTCACTCCGCTCACTGGAAAAACAGGGGCGCGCGCTGCGCGCTGGCTATCGCGCCGCGTGCGCGGCAGGCCGCGAGACTTCCTCCAGAGCCTCTGCAAAAATGCCAAGCGCGTGGTCAAGTTGCTGCCGCGTGATGACCAGGGGCGGTTGGAAGCGCACCACGTTGCCATAGGTTCCGCCCACGCCGATGAGCACGCCGCGGCGCAGGCAGGCATCGCGGATGGCCTCGGCTTCGGCGGCAGCCGGCGTCAACTTTTCGTCCCTCACCAACTCCACGCCAATCATCAGGCCCAGCCCGCGGACCTCGCCAATGAGCGGATTATCCTTCTGCAACTCGCGCAGCTTGCCCATCACGTAGTTGCCGGATTCCGCAGCTCGGGCCGGCAAATTTTCTTTCTCCATAAATTCGATGTTCGCAAGTGCAGCCGCGCAGGAGATCGGGTTTCCGCCAAACGTGGAGAGATGGTCGCCGGGTTTGAAGGCAGCAGCGATTTCCGGGCGCGTCGTGAAGGCACTCAAGGGGAAGCCGTCCGCGATGCCTTTGGCGCTGACGAGAATGTCCGGCTCGACGCCGTAATGCTCGATCGCAAACATCTTGCCCGTGCGCCCGAAGCCGGACTGCACTTCGTCGGCGATGAACAAAATGCCGTGATGGTCGAGGACCTTTTTCACCTCTTTGAAATAGTTGGGCGGCGGCACGATGATTCCGCCCTCGCCCATGACGGGCTCGGCGATAAACGCGGCGACGTCACCCGCAGTCGCGAAACGGATTACGTCTTCGAGTGCTTTGGCGCATTGGCGAGCGCACTCCTCCGGGTCCTTCGGCCAGAGCGAGCGATAGGCGTAGGGAGCGGGAGCGAATGCGATGCCCGGCGCGTAAGGGCCGCCGCGCTTCTTGCGACCCTGGTTGCCGGTGACGCTGAGCGTGCCCCAACTGCGTCCGTGAAAGCTCCCGTACAGCGCGATGAACTCGTGCTTGCCGGTGAAAAGGCGGGCGAGTTTGAGCGCGCCTTCGTTCGCTTCCGCTCCGCCATTGCCAAAGAAAGTCTTTGCTTGGCCGCGCGGCGCGTTGAGCGCCCGGTGTTCTCCCGTCACGGTGTGTGCGATCTTCTCGGCCAGGTCGGCGACCGGCTGCACGTGATAGAGATATGAGGAGCAGTGGACGAGCTTGTCCATTTGCGCTTTGGCCGCCGCGACGACCTGAGAGTTACCATGCCCCGAGTTGACGACGGAGATGCCCGCGAAGCAGTCAAGATATTCGCGTCCGTTAACGTCGGTGACGATCGCGCCGCTGGCTTTGTCGATGACGATAGGCGCGACGGATTTCACGAACCCCGTCATTACGTAGTCTTTGTATTTCTGGATTGTGTCTGCCATGTGGTTCTCTCGGGGCCAAAGGCCCGGTCAGTTTGTGGGGCGCTTGCGTGCAGCGGATTATACCTTTGTGGCGCGCGGGAAGGAAGATTTCGACACAGAGGCTGCAGAGAAGAAAATGACATCGCGAGGATGACTAAGCATAGACATCTCGAAGATAGGCTTCCACCGCGAAGTCCGGGCCGAAGAATTGTGTGCGAACTTGTTGCACGGGAGCGAGATTGAGCTTGGGCGCGACCGCAAAGGGAACGCGATTGTCACCCGAGATTTTCGGCGCGTAGAAGAGAAAAAGCTTGTCGACGATGCCGGCGCCAAGGGCAGCGCCGTTCAGCGTGGGGCCAGCCTCGAGAAGCACGCTGAGGATCTCGCGGCGGCCGAGCTCCATGAGAACGCTTTCGAGATCCATGCGTCCTCCCTTCGATTTCGCGTGAGTGATTTCGACGCCCGCTTTGTGGAGTCTTCGCGCTCTTTGCGAGGTGAGCGCTTCACTTGTGAAAACGAGCAGGTCGTCATCCGCGGTTTTCACGACACGCGAAGCCGGTAAGAGCGAGAGTTTTGTATCAAGTATGACCCGCAGCAAGCGCCGGCGCCGCGGCAAACCGCTGCGGTCCGTGAGGAGCGGGTCATCCACCTTGATCGTTCCGATGCCGGTGAGGAGCGCGTCCGAAGCGTGGCGCATGCGGTGGACCTCGGCGCGCGATTCTTCCGAAGTAATCCAGTTCGCGCGTTTGTGCCGGTTGGATTTCTTCAGGAATTTCGTGCGCTCTCCGGGAAGCGCAAGCTGGCCGTCCAGTGTGAGCGCGGATTTCAGCGTGACAAACGGCTTTCCGGTGCGGATCCAGCGGGCGAACGATTCGTTCAAGCGGCGCGCATTATGTTCGAGCAGGCCGGATTGTACTTCAATGCCGGCAGCGCGAAGGCGCTCGAAGCCGCGGCCCGACGTGGCGGGATTGGGATCGACCATCGCTGCGATGACGCGGCTGATGCCCGCGGCGATGATCGCGTCGGTGCAGGGCCCCGTGCGGCCGGTGTGATTACAGGGCTCGATAGTGAGGTAGAGTGTGGCGCCGCGCGCCTTTTCCCCAGCGGATTTGAGCGCCACGATTTCCGCGTGATCCCGCCAATCATATTGATGGAAACCTTCACCGGTGATTTGGCCGTCCCGGACAATGACGCAGCCAACCGTGGGATTGGGACTCGCCAGGCCGACGCCTTTGCCGGCCAGGGCCAGCGCGTGTTCCATGAAACGGATGTCGTGCGCGTCCACGGATCAGTCGAAAAGGGAATTGGCGTATGTTTCCGCGTCGAACGGCACGAGGTCGTTGATCTGCTCCCCGGTGCCGACGAAGCGAATCGGCAGGCCAAGCTCGCGCGAAATAGCCACGACGATGCCGCCCTTCGCGGTGCCGTCGAGCTTGGTGAGGATGATGCCGGTTACGCCCACGGTGGACGTGAACTCGCGCGCCTGCGCGAGGCCATTCTGTCCGGTGGTGGCATCCAGAACGAGCAAAACATCGTGCGGCGCGCCGGGAATGATCTTCGCGGCGGTGCGTTTCATTTTTTCCAGCTCCGCCATCAGATTGGACTTGGTATGCAGCCGGCCCGCCGTGTCAACGATGACAGCATCGGCGTTGCGCGCCTTTGCGGCGGCGACCGCGTCGTAGACCACCGCGGCGGGATCAGCGCCGGATTTTTGCTTGATCATCTCCACTCCGTTGCGCTGCGCCCAGATTTCGAGTTGTTCAATCGCGGCGGCGCGGAAGGTGTCGGCAGCGCAAAGAACGACGCTGAGGCCCTCCTGCTTCAAACGGTTCGCCAGCTTTCCGATGCTGGTAGTTTTGCCCGCGCCGTTCACGCCGACGATGAAAATCACGCGCGTGCCATTGCCGTTCGCGGTCGGAGCAAGATTCGCGATGCCCGCGGACGCTGAACTGTTCAGGATGCGTACAATGTGCGATTTGATCTCGCGCTTCAGCTGCCCAGCATCGTTGAGCGCGTTGCGGTCCAGCTTTTCCCGCACGGCGTCGAGGATTTCGCGAGTCGGCTTTACTCCGAGGTCGGCGGAGAGCAGCGCGGTTTCCAGTTCCTTCAGCAGCGACGGATCGATCTTGCGCTCGCCGAGGAAAAGGTTGTCAACGCTTTCCGAGAGCGCTGCCTTGGTCTTGCTGACGGATTCTTTCAGGCGTTCCGCCAGCGTCGGTTCGGGTTTGCCAAAAAGCGTAATCATGCGGTGGATCGCCTCGACGAAGGCGCAAACCAAAATTGTAACAGAACTGGTTCGAGGGAACCCTGCGGCTAGGGCTAGACCTGCACTTCGACGGCGCTGAGGCGCAATTTGCCGGCGGTGATGGCGGATTCAAGGGCGTTGACGACAACCCCGTCGAATTTTGTTCCCGTAAGGGTCTTGATTTTCCCGAGCGCGTATTCCAGGTCCATTGCGGACTGGTAAGGCCGGTTCGTCGTCATCGCGTCCAGCGTGTCGGCGACGCCAATGATCCGTGCCATGAGTGGAATCTGCTGCGCCTGCAAGCCGTATGGGTAGCCACGCCCATCCATGTGCTCATGGTGCAGCTCGATGCCGGGCAGCATCTCCTTCAATTGAGAAACGGGACGCATGATGTTCGCGCCTTTGATGGTGTGCTGCTTCATGAGATCAAATTCTTCCGGAGTGAGCGCGCCGGGCTTCTTCAGCACGCGGTCTTCCACGCCGATCTTGCCGACGTCATGCAGCAGTGCGGCGATGCGCAGCCTGTCCAGGTCTTCGGCCGAAAGTCCAAGCTCCCGGGCAATGATCATCGAGTATTTTGCGACGCGGCCGGAATGGCCTCGCGTGTAAGGATCCTTTTCGTCGATGGCCGCGGCGAGCATGCGGATCGAGCCGATAAAGAGTTCGCGGTTTTCTTCCGCGGCTTCCTTCAGCCGCTCGATGTACTCTTCGATGTCGCCGGCCATCTTGTTGAAATTTTCCGCCAGCTCGCTGATTTCCGAAGCGCCGCGCACGGGCGAACGCTGGTGAAATTCGCCGCGGCTGATGGCCCGCGTGGATGCAGCAAGGCCGCGAATCGGCTCGCTGATGCCCACCGCGAAGAAGTACCCGACGAGGATCGCCGAAAGCACCACCACGCTGACGAAGGCCAGCGCCTGGCGGTTGAGTTCCGTCACGCCGGCGTCGGTGCGCGCTTGATCGAGGCTGCGTTGCGCGACCACGGCCCAGTTGACTTCCGGAAACGTGCTGTACGTGCCGATCATTTCGACCGAATGATTTTTCTCTTTTTCGGTGAAACGGATCGTCTCCGTGTTGCGCAAATCCTTTGGCAGCGCGCGGATCTGCGCTACAAGCTGAGAATTCGCGCTGACATCCGCGCCGGGAACAAAGTTTTTGGTGTCCGGGTGTGCCACGATGTGACCGTAGTGATCCACAAGGAATACCGTGCGGCCGCGCACGCTGGCATCCTGCAGCCGCTGCAAAATGGGCTCCAGCGAAACGACGGCCGCCAGCATGCCCGTGAACTGATCGTTCGAGTCTTTCAAGGGAACCGCGATCACGAACGCCGGGCGGTTATCCGGCGCGAGGGCCAGAGGATCGCTGCGAAACTTGACCGACTGCTGGCACATCACAAACGCGCGGTGCAGCGCGTTCGTCACAAAGGGATCCTGCTCGGCGCGAAAGTTTCCCTGAGAGGCGCTCGTACCCTTGAGGGATCTGCCCACGGCCGTCAGGTAGATGAACGTATTGCGATTGCTATCAACGAAGTTCTCCAGGAGCTTTGTCACCTTGGGTTCGGAGGCGGGCTCTTCAACATTATCGATTACCCCGGTCAGCACGAGAATTTGCCGCTCGCTGATGAGTTGTTGGGTAAGGTTGGACTCGAAGAACTGTATTTCCTGCGCCAGCGAACGCGTCATCTCCGTCTGCTGCACGCGCTCGGTGTCCACCAGCTTCTCCTGGCTGAGCTGGAGCACCTGGCGATGGTAAAGACCGATGGGCAGTGCGCTGACAAGCAGCAGCGCACCGAGCACGAGCCAGAGGATGCGCACGCGGCCGGAACGCACGCGCTCCCACAAGACTGGGAAGTTTACAGCCATCACTGACTCTCTATTTTAGTAGAGAGCTGCCCGGCCAAGACGCGGGGAATGAACAGGCGTCGCGCAAGTGCAACTGGGACAAAGGTACTATCCGGTCCACGCCAAAAATCCAGTAAAAACGAGGTTTTTTGTGGGTCACTCGCGCCGCAGGGGACGCTCCATGATGTCGCGGACGGCCTCGCGCGGCGACTTGCCCTGGTTGAGGATGGCGTCCACCTGCTCCGTGATGGGCAGCTCGATGCCCGCTTCGCGAGCCAGTACGAGCAACGCGGCGGTCGTGCCCACGCCTTCCGCCACCATGCGCATCCCGGCCAGAATTTCGCCGAGCGGGCGGCCTTTACCAAGCTCGATGCCGACACTGCGATTGCGGCTGAGCGTTCCCGTGCAAGTAAGTACAAGGTCGCCGAGCCCTGCCAGGCCGCTGAGCGTCTCCGGGCGCGCTCCCAGGGCAACGGCGAGACGCGTCATTTCCGCCAGGCCGCGCGTGATCAAAGCCGCGAGCGAATTGAAGCCGAGGCCGACACCCTGGCAAGCGCCCGCGGCAAGAGCCATCACATTTTTCATTGCGCCGGCCAGCTCGACACCCAGCACGTCGTCGTTGGTATAGAGCCGAAAGCCGGGGGCCGCGAGTTCTTCCTGCAGTTCAGCAGCAAGCGCCGCGCTCTGAGACGCGAGCACGACGGCAGTAGGATCGCCTCGTGCTGCTTCGCTGGCGAAGGACGGTCCGGAAAGCACCGCGAAGCGCGGGGAAATATTGCGCGAAACAATCTGCGCGATGATCTCGCTCATTCGCAAATGAGTCGAGGGCTCCAGGCCTTTTGTCGCGCTCACGAAAACAGTGTTCCCAGCGAGATGCGGAAGCGCTTGCGCGTAAACGCTCCGCGCGTTCGCGGAGGGCATCACGCCGAGCACGATATTTGCGCCGCTCAGCGCATCCTTCATTTCGTGTGTGACCTGGACGGCTGCGGGCAGTTTGCGGCCGGGAAGATAGGTTGCGTTTTCACGCGTACGGTCGATCACTTCCGCAAGCACCGCGTCGTGGACCCAGAGGGAAATGTCGTGTGTGCTGCGGCTGCGCGAGAGCACAATCGCAAGCGCCGTACCCCAGCTCCCGCCGCCGAGGATCGCAATCTTCGTCACGCCGCGTCCTTTTTTCTGCTCAAGGAAATTTTAGGCTCTTCGCCCCGGACGAGCCGCTGAATATTCCCATCGTGCTTGTAAACAACGAGCACCGCGGCCGCCAGCGACCCGAACGTGATAATAAGAGGCGGAGCTTGGCGTGGCGCCCAGAGGAAGTACATCAGCAGCGGTATTGCAGCCGCGGCCGCGATCGAGCCAAGCGAAACATAACGCCAGATGGCTACCACGATCATGAAAAGAAGCAGCGCCGCCAGCGCCGCCGCCGGGCAGAGCGCGAGAAAAACCCCGAGAGCTGCCGCGACACCCTTGCCGCCCTTGAATTTCAGCCAGACGGGAAAGCAGTGTCCCACAAGCGCCGCAAGACCCGCGAGCATCATCCAAGCAGCGCTTTCGTGCGCGATACGCGCCGCAAGCAACACCGCGGCGGCGCCCTTCCCGGTATCGAAGACAAGCGTCATAATTCCCGCGAAGGGACCGGCGACTCGCGCGACGTTGGTCGCGCCGATGTTGCCGCTTCCGGACTTGCGCACGTCGGCGCTTCCGAAAAGCCTGGCAAAGATCACGCCGAAGGGAATCGAACCGAGAATGTATGCTGCGATCAAAAGCAAGGCGAGGTTAAGAGAAGTTTCCGGCATGGCCTTTCAGTTCTCCGCCGCTGCAAAGGAAAAAGAAGCGAGCCGTGTGTACTCCGCGCCCGATGGCTTAAGCTTGCTTTCGATGAGATGGAATTCATTTGTCTTTAAAAGTCCGGATTCGCGAGCCATATTTTGCTGCATCGCAGCACGAAGTTTCTCCGTTATGCGCGGCGACGAAAAGCGCGCGAGCGTAAGATGCGGCGTGAAGGGGCGATCCTCGCGCGGAAACCCGATCTTTTCGAGCGCTTGGTCAATGCTTGCGGCAAGCGATTGCACATTGGGTGAAGCGTCCACGCCGGCCCAGACGACGCGCGGACGCCTTTCGTCGGGGAAAAATCCGAGCCCGCGAAAGTCCAGCTCGACTGGCTGTTCGGAATGTACCGCAGAAAGCGCTTTTCGGATGTCTTCAAGCTTTTCGGAAGGCGTTTCGCCGAGAAATTTCAGCGTCACGTGAAGATTTTCCGGGCGAACCCAGCGCGCTTTCGGCTCCGAATTGCGAAGGTCTTTGACCAATGTGGCGAGATTGTCTCGCACCGCGGCGGGAATCTCCAGCGCGACGAATAGGCGCACGGCTCAGTCTCGCTTTGCGGGCTGCGAACCGTTGTACAAAAAATGCGTGCGCACCATGTCCAGCGCCACCTGGGAAGCTTGCCAGCGGATGGATTCGCGATCGCCGGGGAAGCGCGCGCTCCGGTCTTTCACTCCCCCCGCGTGCGACAGCGCGATGTGCACCGTGCCCACGGGTTTTTCTTCGCTTCCTCCGCCCGGCCCTGCAATCCCGGTGATACCCACGCCGAACGTGCTGCCCACGCGGCGGCGAATGCCTTCGGCGAGCGCGACGGCGACCTCCGGGCTGACCGCGCCTTTCGACTGAATCAATTCCGCCGGCACGTCGGCCCAGGCCGTCTTGAGTTCGTTGCTGTAGCACACCACGCCGCCGAGAAAATATGTTGAGCTGCCGGCGATGCTGGTGAGCCGCTCCGCCAGCAGCCCGCCCGTGCAGCTTTCCGCCGCGGAAATGGTTGCGTTGTGCATCAGCAGCTCCCGCGCGACCACTTCGTCGAGAGAAGAACCGTCCCGGGAAAAAATGCGGTCGGTCAGCGCGATCTCGAAGCCCTGCACGATTTCGTCGAGGACCTTCTGCGCGTGCTGTGCTTCGCCCGTCCAGAGGCGCAGATGAATCTGTATTTCGCCCGGCGCGGCAAGGACCGTCGTGTTGACTTCCGGAAAGCGCTTGTAAATGCCCACGATGCGCTGCTCGACGTGCGATTCGCCGAGCCCGGTGACGCGAATCTCGCGGTGAAACATCCGCACGCCGGAGACGCGGCGCTCCAGGCGCGGAAGAACCTGTTCGCGAAAGAGCGGTTTCAATTCGCGCGGAGGCCCGGGCAGGAGCACCACGCTGCGGCCAGAGTCTTCGAGCCAAAGGCCGGGAGCTGTCCCGCGCGGATTTTCCAGAATTTCCGCGCCCTCGGGAACCATCGCCTGGCGGACGTTGACCTCCGGCATTTCGCGACCCAGCGCGCGGAATCGCCCCTCGATGTAGCGAAGAATCTGCTCGTTGCGGCGCAGCTTCCGTCCGAGGAGATCGGCCACGGTTTCGCGTGTGAGGTCATCCTCGGTGGGGCCGAGCCCGCCGGAGGCGATGATGAGCGGTACGCGGTTGAGCGCATCGCGAAATGCTTCGCTCAGCAGATCGCGGTTGTCGCCCACAATCGTCTTCCGCACAACCTCGATGCCGATCTTGTTCAGCTCCTCCGTCAGGAAGAGCGAGTTCGTGTCCTGGCGGTCCGGCGTGAGCAGCTCCGAGCCGACGGCGATGATCTCTGCTTTCATCCTCACAATTATCCGAGAAGAGGCAAGCCACGGACGTCCCAGTCCAGCGTGAAGAGCGCGCCCGTGGTGGCGAGAATCGCGCGGCCCGAGGGCTGTAGCGCGAGCCCGACAAGGCCCGAGCCGCTGAGGGCGACTTCCGCCTTGCCCTGCGGCGTGATCCGCACGATGCCGCGATGCCCGCCATAGGAAGCGGCGACGTACAGGTTCGTGTCGCGGTCGAACGCGAGCCCCTGGGGTCGCCCGAGTCCGCGGAAAAATGTGGAGACGTCGCCGCCCTGGGTGAAGCGGAGGACGCGGTCGAAACTCGAGGTCGTCGGGCCGGTGACGTAGAGATCGCCGCTCGGATGAAACGCCAGGTGATAGGCGGCCAGCGACGGCTCGAGCGTGGCAAAAACGAAAATTTCGCGGCTGGGGCTGATTTTGAAAATCGTGCCGCTGCGGTCGCCGACGTAAAGATTCCCGCTCTTGTCAAACGCGATGCCCGTGGCCACGCCCATGCCCTCGATCCACTGCTCCGGGCGGCCTTCCGGGGTGATGCGGTAAATCGTGCCGTCGTCGCGGCAGGAAACGAAAAGGTTGCCATCGCGGTCCAGCGCCAGGCCGCTGGGGTTTACCAGCGAGGTGACGAAGGGCTTCACGCTGTAATTCGCGGTGATTTTGTAGAGCGAAACGGGAACTTTCTGCCCGCGCGCGCCGCTGAACGTCACATAGATATTGCCGGTGGCGTCGACGGCGGGATTCGCGACGGGATGCAGATTATCGGCGATTTGCAGTCCGATGGCCACCGGATGCGGCTGGCTCTCGTGCCCCGCGGTGACGACTCGGACAACGCCGCCCGCAGAGCCTTCGGGGACGCGCGCGATCAGCCGGTTCTCTGCAGCCAGGGCGAGGCTCGCTTCCGTTTCGCCGAACCGCACGACCGGCCGCGCTTGCGCGCGCGAAACAAAGCCGCTGCCGTGGATCGTGATTTCTCCGCCGGGGATGGCGGCTTCGGGCGCGACTCTATCGATGCGCGGAATCCCGTTTTTTTCTGCCGAAGAGCCGAATCCGAATTTCATACCAGGTTAAAGTGTAGCGCGAGCCGCAAGAGAATTGCGGCGTAGATGCCCGCCATCCAGTCGTCCGCCATGATTCCCCACCCGCCGGGGAGTTTTTCCAGCCGCCGGATCGGGAAGGGCTTCCAGATGTCGAACACGCGAAAAAGTATAAATCCGAGGAGCAGGTATTTCCAGTTGATCAGGCTCAGCGCGTAGAAAAGGCCGTAGATCGAAAGATCGGGGCGCGAAGCGAAGTGCGGAATGGCTACCGGAATCAAAGGAAGCACCAAAGCAAGCTGCTGTCCAGAGACTTCGTCAATGACCACGTACTGGGGATCTTCGATACCCGCGTGAGCCGCGACGCGTGCGGCGCTCCATACGCCGAGAGCAGAGACCACGAAAAATCCCACAAAAGAAAAAACCGGAAAGAGGGAAGAGGGCGTGCCGCTCCATCCAGGGGAGAAGGTGGCGGTAGCAATGTCAAGCGCGCGGCCCGAAAAGCGTCCGAGGCTGAGCAGCCAGAGCAGGGCGGCGACCGCAGGGATCAGCGCGCCGAAGAGCGAGCCCCACGTGCCGGGGCCGGGCTTGAGCCGGCCGACGCCGAGAGCGGTGGCGATAGCGAACGCGAGTCGCGGCTTCTTGCCCGTTGCCTCGGGCCCGGAGACGGTCTCAGTGCTCTGGGTCATGTGAGTCTTCTAAATCGATGATGATCTCTTTGCCGTTGCCTACGGCGAGTTCTTCTTCATCGAAGACGGGTTCGGAAACCACATATTTTTCGCTGGCCCAGGCGCCGAGGTCGAGCAAACGGCAGCGCTCGCTGCAAAATGGAAGCTCGGCGTGGGCCGCGGAGTCGGTTGGCGTTTTGCAAATCGGGCACTTGTGTTTCATCCTGCGGTCTTCTTTTCTTTATGGGCTCTGTGCTCTTTGTGTGCTCCCTGTTGAAAAGATTTTACACGGAGATCACGCAGCGCGCACAGGCCACGGAAGTGGAACCTACAAGATGAGAGTATAGCTCAGCTTAGAACCCGGAGCGGCGCGCCTGTGGCGATGCGGTGAAGTTTTTCGACTGGAGGAACCGCTGGAACTTGCTCCGAAGCGGCCACCGTGCGCATCGCGGGACGAGAATGGATTTTCACAACGCGGCCAATGAGGTCGTACGCGTCGGTCTTGGTAATTTCGACTTGCGCGACGTCTCCGGGCGCCGCGACGTCACCGTTCGACGGCTCGATATCGGTCAGATAGAGCTTCCCGTCGATGTCCGGCGCCATGCCTTCGAGCCGCGCTTCCCAAACAAGCGGGTTGTCTTTCGACGGTCCCTCGATGAGCGCGGTGGCGGTACGGCCCTTCCATGCGCGAAGTTTTTCGCGCGAAATCTTTTTCTGGATGGCCATTAACTGATTGCGGCGCTCCGTAATCGTCGCGGCATCCACTTTTTCATCGAGCGCGAAACTCCTCGCATTGTCCACATCGGAATACTCGAACACGCCCATCCAGTCGAGCCGCGCGGCACGCACGAAATCACACAACTCGTCAAAATCGGCTTCGGTCTCTCCGGGAAAACCGACGATGAATGACGTCCGCAGCCAAACGCCAGGAATTGTCTTGCGAATATTTTCGAGAAGTTTCAGAAACGCATCACCATGCGAACCGCGCTTCATGCGCGCAAGAACACTGCGGCTGGCGTGCTGCAACGGCATATCCATGTATTTTGCAAGCCGTGGATACGCCGCCAGCGTATCGAGCAATTTCTGTGTCACCCGGTTTGGATATGCGTAAAGAAACCGCACCCACTCCAACTCCTCCACGCGCGCCAGTCTCTCCAAAAGCTGCGCGAGGCCGTCTCGCAAGCCCAGATCCACGCCATACGAAGTTGTGTCCTGTCCGATGAGCGTGATTTCGCGCGCCCCGGCGGCGGCCAGGTTTCCCGCTTCGCGCACGACGGATTCAAAACGCCGGCTGCGAAATTTCCCGCGAAGCTGCGGAATGATGCAGAAAGTGCAAGGATGGTCACAGCCTTCCGCGATCTTGATGTAAGCAGCGTGCCGCGGCGTCGTGACGATGCGCGGCGTGAGGTCGTGATAGAGAAACGCCGGCGGCGCGGCAGGCAATACGCGCAGGTCTCCTTCAACGGCTTCGAGAATGCGCTCGACTTCACCCGTGCCGACGACAGCATCCACTTCCGGAACCTGCTCGAGAATTTGCTCGCGGAAACGCTCGACAAGGCAACCGGCGACGATCAATTTTTTCGCGGCGCCGAATTTCTTGTGCTCCGCCATTTCGAGGATGGCGTCCACGGACTCTTTCTGCGCGGGCTCGATGAAGCTGCACGTATTGACGACCAATACCTCGGCTTCATCCGCGCGCGGGGTCAGCTCATAACCTTTGCGCGCGAGGATACCCATCATCACCTCGCTGTCCACGAGGTTCTTCGGGCAACCCAGGCTGACGAATCCGACCTTTGTCATAGGCAGTAAAATCGCACCGAAACGCAATTTTTCATTGTAACACGAGGGCTGCCTCAACGAGCGGTTGGAAGGACGTTACGTGGAACGAAGAGCGCCGCGAATCTGGAGGAGCAGCGCGTGGAGGCGCAAAACGTCACAAGGCGCGCCGCTAAAACGCGCATACGCGTAAATTTCCGTGAACTCGCGGACCGCGGGCGCGAGCGAGGGAGCATCCACGACCGCCGCGAATTCAAACGGCGTCTGCGAAACGCGACGTGGGAAGCCGCGCCGTTCAAGCAACCGCAGGAGTTCCGCGTAAAGGCGCGAGGCGAGCAGCGGATTCGAGCGCGCAGCTTCGGGCGCGCGCAGTTGCCAGAGCAATCGCAACCTGCTTATTCCGGCGCCAATCCAATTGAAGCGCAGCAGGACGAGAATAAATACGAGCGCGAGCGGGAGCAGCAGACGCAGCGAATCGTGCCGCACGAGCCATAACCTAAGAGCTTTTCGCGCCACTTTTTGTTCGTGAGCGAACCACGCCCGCGCGGATTCGCTCCAATTTCGGGAGTTCCTCTGCATGTTCTGCGCGAGAAGAACCTGATGAACGAAATCGTAGTTGATGACCCATTCGTTCCAGCTCAATTCCAGCCAATCGGCATACTCGCCGAGCCGCGACAAAAATCCAAAATGTTCATCGGCAGACGGCGGCGTGGGATCGAAGGGCAGCCATCCGCTGCCGGGAAAATAAACTTCCACCCAGCTGTGCGCGTCACTGGCGCGCACGATGTAGTCGCCCGCAAGGTCGTTGTATTCGCCGGGGAGAAAGCCGTTCACTTCGCGCGAGGGGATGCCCAGCGTGCGCAGCATCACGGCCATGGCCGAAGCAAAATATTCGCAGTGGCCCGCGCGAGTTTCAAACAGGAAATGCGGCAGAGGATCGTCCCCCGGTTTGCCCGTTAGATTGAGCGTGTAAGAAAATCGGCTTCGGAGATAGCTCTCCATCATGATCGTCTTGTCGAACGGAGTCCGCCCTCGCGCCGTAATCTCCCTGGCGAGCACGGGAATGCGCGGGTCGAGCGGGGGGAGCTGCAGATAGACTGCCGCGATCTGTGCAGTGTATTCCGTGGAGGCAGCGCGTAATTTGTCCGGAATCACGGAAGGGAGCAGCGAGAAACCTTCGTACCGCACGTTCGAGAAATTGCGAAACGGATTGAAGATCGAACCGGTGGAGTCGCGAAGAAGATAGCTGCGGCGTGCGGCCGCGACGGAGTTCGCACCCTCTCCGGAAAAATTACCGCGCAGCGAAATGACGTTCGCGGGAGCGAACATGGCGTCGGTCGCGAGCGGCTGCAGAAGAATCGTGTATTGCACGGCTGCGGAAGGCAGATTCGTTTTTGGATTGGACTCCGCGGTATAGATCCATCCGTCTGCGGTGGGCGACAGCGCGACGGGGTGTTTGTCCGAGGACGACCACCGCTTGCCATCGAAATTTGATAAAGCGATGCCACGCCAGCGGAGGAGCGGGTCGCCAATTGGTTTTCCCGTTTTGACGCGCATCACTACCGAAGAATCTCTCTTGAGCTCGCCGATCTGGCCGAGCTCGACGTCTTCGCTGAACCCGGTCATGAGCGTGGGCTGCAGACCGGTTCTTCCGAGGTAGCCCGCGCTGAAACGCGGAAAGAAAAAGAAAAGCATGCCGCCAACGAGAATGGCCCCGATGGCGACGCTGCAGGCGGCGAGGATCAGCGCGCGATTGAAGCGGCGTTCCTGTTCCGGCCTGGCGGCAAGCGTTGCGGAGACCGCGCCTCTGGCGCCGCGCCGTACTTCGAGGCCGACAAAGGTGGCTACTCCAAACAAAAGAAATACAAAGAAGAGAGCGAGGAACGCGGTGTCCACAGTCAGGATGGCCGACGCCAAAATGCCCGCGAAGGACAGCATGGCCAGAAAAAGCGCGTCACGATCCGTCGAGGCGCTGTACAGGCGAATCAGCATGATGTAGAGCAAGAAATGCACAGCGCCGAGGAGCGCAGCGTATAAAGTGGGGTTCGACGAACCCGCGGCGTACATGCGGGATAACAATAATACGTCAACAGGGAAGACGCCCAGATACGCGACAACGAGCCAGGTCGCAGTGATGGGCTTCAATTCCGCGGGATGCCCGCGCCACCAGCGGAACCCTTTATAGAGAAGCGCCGCGGGCACGATGACGGAGGTGAAAGGATCGAGTTTGCCCGTGCTGATGAGGGTCGCGACGGAAGAAAGAACCAGCAAAAAGAGCGACGCGCGGAAGAACCGCTCAGCGGGAAGCGGAAAAGCGCTCGTGAGTGTAGCGTGTGCGGACATGGTGAGACCTTTATCCTAACATTCGCGCTCGCGGCGCAGGGAAACTCGGAACGAAAGAATAACGCTCAACCGGCAGCGGCCGCGCGGGTGATCAGAGCGGCACGGGCAATTTTACGCGTCAAGTTGGAAACGGCGAGAGAAGAGTGCGAGGAAACATCGGTGAGCACGACAACTTTCGCGCCTGATGCGGAAGGGAGCGCTGCGACAGTGACGCGGAACGGAAGCAGAGTAATCTTGCGATACGTCACGGCGTGACGCGCTTTGGAGAGCGGCTCCAGTCGAAATCTGTTTTTTGAAGCTTCCAAAAGGAGCTCGGCGAGAAAGCGCTGCAACTCCGCTGGGGCATTCTCTCGCACCCGGACCGTCGGAAAGTGCCACATCTTTGAGACGAGCGGCGCGATTTCGTTGCTGGTGTGATGCCGGGTCTTCACGCTCGAGGGAGAAAGAAGAAACGTGCGTCCGCGAGGGTCCAGAAAAACTGCGGCGGCGAGCGTGACCTCTTCCGTTGCGCGTTGCTTGCGTTTCTCGGGCAGACGATCCGCGAGGCCCAGCTGGCGCGCGCGGCAAAATTGTGCGACCGGACAGAGAAGACACTGCGGAGCGCGCGGACTGCAAAGCGTCGCGCCAAGCTCCATCATCGCCTGGTTCCATTCGCCGGGGGATTCCGGGTCAAGCAGATGATTCGCATTTTCTTGCAGATTCCGCCAACGATTTGTTTCGCGCAGGTCGCCGCGAATCGCGCCGAGCCGCGCGAGCACGCGGGCAACATTGCCATCGAGCACAGCGTGCTTCGTGCCGTAGGCAATGCTGAGGATCGCAGCCGAAGTGTAGTTGCCGATGCCGGGGAGCGCGAGGGCCCGGTCGAGGTCTCGCGGAAATTTTCCACGGTGTTTTGCGACGATCTCCTGCGCGGCCTTTTGCAAATTGCGTGCGCGGCTGTAATAACCGAGCCCCGACCACAGTCGCAGGACTTCTTCCTGCGGAGCCTCGGCGAGAGCGCGGACATCCGGGAAACGCGCGAGGAATCTTTCGTAATAAGGGATCACCGCTGCCACGCGCGTCTGCTGGAGCATGATCTCCGAGAGCCAGATGCGGTATGGGTCGCGTGTGCGCCGCCACGGCAGATCGCGCTGGAACTCGTGGAACCATCCGAGCAATTGCCTGCGGAAGAGCGCGAGTTTGCGGGCGGGAAACATATTGCCTGCCGATTCTCGCACAACTCCGGGCGGCGCGTTTTGATTAGGAAGCAAGTGAGAAATGCCAGGAATGTTTCTTCAGGGGCTAAAGCCCATTGAGAGCGCGGACTTTATGCCGAAGCTAAAGCTCCGACCCCCAAAAGCCCCTTTTCGGCAACCAGATCAGGGCGCGAGATCCTCGAGAAAAATGACGTAGGAGGAATGCCAGAGGATGTCGGGGATGGAGCCGCGCGGCTGGCTGGTCACGATGACTTTGAAAAGATCGGGGTCGGCTGCGAGATCGGCAAGCTCGACGCGTTGCGGTTCGTCGTTTCGGGGTTGCGCGACTGCCAAATGGCGCAGGATGGTGAAGATGACCTCGTCGGCCGGAGCGAGCGAGGTTTCGATGCCGACGCTGCGGAATTGCAGGAAGGCGTTGCGCTCGTAGAAATGCCAGGCCAGCCCGGAGCAGAGTGTTACGGCGCGGTCGAAGCGCTTTGCGGCCTCTAATTGTTCTGATGCATCGAGTTTGATCTTTCGCTCGGAAACATACGGGTCCAGCACGAGCAGCACGCGGCAGTCGTCTTCGTGGGCGAATTCGCGGACCATCAGTGTGCCCTGGCGCGCGGAAGCTTTCCAGTGCACGTGGCGCGCGCTGTCCGTGGGCACGTAATCGCGCAGGGCGTAAAGATCCTGCCCGCGGCCTTTTGAGGGGCTTTCGAGCGCGCCTTCCAATCCCGGCAGAATTTCGACAAATTCCTGAGTCGGCTCGACGGAGGGATAGACGAGCGCCTCGGTTTTCAGCGAGAGGCGGTGGGCCTTTTGCAAGAAGCCAAACGGGAAGCGCGTGGCGATGCGAAAAGTATCTTGGCGGTAAATTCCGCGACGGGGAAACGTCATGGGGACACTTTGGTGCACGCGTTCTTGCTTCGCGAGGTAGGCAAAATAGACCGGCGTTTCTAGGAGCGCAGCGGCGGGCGATTCTTTGCTGGTGACGGCTTCGACGCGCAGGGAAAAAGAAGGCAACGTGAGTTTTTCATTGTGCAGCTCGACCATGGCACGGACCGGCTGTCCCGCGAAAATGTGGTCCGGCAATTCGAGACGCATCTCGACGCCAGAGAGGGTGATCGAGGAAAGGATTCCGGACATCAAGATGACGGCAATGAGGCTCGCGAGGATCAGAAAAAGTAGATTATTGCCGGTGTTAAGGGCGGCGAGCGAAACGAGAAAAATTCCGCCGATGTAGATCCACCCTTCGCGAGTGATTTTGTACTCCATTTTGTAGCCGATCCAACGGAGCGGCGTGCGCCTGGCGAGCACTGGGACGAGCGTGACGGCCACCCAGGCGGCGACCGCGAGCGCGCCCAGGGCGGAAGCGCTGGCAAGAACGAGATTCCCAAGCTCCGCGGCGGCGCCGGAATAGACCGCAAGAATGAGCGCGACGCTCAAGGCGGCGATGGCAAGAAAGAATGCACGCACTCCCGGACGGTCGGCTTTGGCCCAGAGCTGCGCGACGGTTGATGTAACACTCACTGAGGGGCCATTCACAAGGGAACGGGGACGGAGTCCACGATTTCGCGGAGTACCGATTCGGTGGTCTCCGATTTCTTCTGCAACGAGGCGTGGCGCGAGCTGGCCACGACGCGATGCGAGAAAACGGCGACAGCAAGCTTCTTGAAATCATCGGGGAGGCAGTAGTCGCGGCCGTCGAGGAACGCGCGGGCTTGCGCGGCGCGCTGGAGCATCAGGGTGCCGCGCGGGCTGACGCCGAGGGCGAGCTGGTCGGTGCGGCGCGTGCGGGCGACAATTTCCAGTGCGTAGTCGTGAAGGCTGCCGTCGACTTTCACCTGCATGACGGCGTCCTGCATGGCCAAAACATCCTGCACGCCGGCGACAGGTTCGAGCGATTGCAGCGGATCGTCATTGGCGCGCTTGCGGAGAATTTCGCGCTCCGTTTCGGGCGACGGATAACCCATCTTGATGCGCATGAGGAAGCGGTCGAGCTGAGATTCGGGAAGAGGATAGGTGCCGTGGTGCTCGACGGGATTTTGCGTGGCGATAACGAGAAATGGCTGCGGCAGGGCGAGCGTCTTGCCGTCCACGGTCACCTGGGCTTCGTTCATGGCTTCGAGCAGCGCAGATTGCGTGCGCGGCGTGGTGCGATTGATTTCATCGGCGAGGACGACGTTGGCGAAAAGCGGGCCGGTGCGATATTCAAAGTCGCGCGTTTCGGGATTGTAGACGCTGACACCGATTACATCGCTGGGCAACAAGTCGGACGTGAACTGGATGCGCTGAAAGGTGCAGTGGAACGATTTCGCGATGGCCTGCGCGAGCGTGGTTTTGCCGACGCCGGGAACGTCTTCGATGAGCAGGTGGCCGCGCGCAAGGAGAGTAATCAGCGCGAGCTGGATGGCTTCTTCTTTGCCGTAGATGGTGCGGGCGATGGCGCGCTGGAGCTGCGAGACGATTTGGAACGTGGCGGCTGGCATGGGTTGAAAACGCGGTCCCTTCCTGATACAAGTTGACCGTCATACGGTCACGCACGATAATAGATGCGTTGGGCGACTAGCTCAGTTGGTTAGAGCGCTCCCCTCACACGGGAGAGGTCAAAGGTTCAAGTCCTTTGTCGCCCACCATTCTCGCCCGAAAGTCATTCTAGCGGAAAACTTTAATGTCAACAGTCCTACGGACAATCGAGTTTCTAGGTTTGAGCCTGTGGCTCGGGAGCGATGTTTTTTTGAGTTTCGTGGTGGCTCCGGGGGCGTTTTCCCTTTTGGGGAGCCGAGACCAGGCTGGGGCGATGGTCGGGTTCGCGCTAGGACGGATGCATTTCATCGGAGTGGTGTGCGGCATCGTGATTTTGGTGGCGCGGCTAGTGCGCACGCGCACGCCTGCCAGTTTAGCGGCGCCTGCGGCGCTGTGCGTGGTCTTGATGATCGCGCTTACGGTGGTGTCGCAGCAGGCCGTTAGTCCGAAGATGGCGACGCTTCGCACGCAGATGGGGTCGATTCAAGCGACGGCGGCGGACAATCCGCTGCGGGTGGAGTTCGACCGGTTACACCAGCGCTCGGTGATGCTCGAGAGCGGGGTGCTTTTGGCGGGATTTGCCGCCATGTACTTACTGGTGAGAGAGTTGGCCGCTGCCGGGAAGTGAAGAGAGATCCTTCGTCGCGATGCTCCTCAGGACAGATTCCCTTATCGGGAATCTGGTTAACAATAACACCCCCCACCCCCATGTTTTTCATAAGTGTTCATTCTAAAGAGGTTTAAGTTTTTTAGAATGAACACTTCTATAAGTGTTGATTCTAAAGGGGCTTGCATCGCACTAAAATTGTGCAAAATCAGATTCATTTGTAGGAGTCGTCCCCAGGCTAGACATCGCCTCTCGGGCGCGTGAACGGGCTGGGTACAAATAGAAAAAGCGGCTGAGAAGCCGCCGGAATGTGACTGGATTCTTACCTACGAGTATATTACTCAAGTTCAGCATGGTTGTCAAGGGAAACGCGTTTGGTGTCAGGCTGGGCCCGATGGGATACGAGGTGGCGAGCCGAACGTGCTCACAGGCTAAACCCTATGCTGCTGAGAGGCGCCAGGAGGCCGCTACAACGGAGAGAAAAGAGCCGGGGTGAAGGCCCAGGCGCGAAAGACCGGCTGCTATAAGAGAGCGGAAAGAACGGGTCTAAAGACCCGCCACTACAGTGAGCCGAGCCGGAGCCATCTACAGGGATTTGTGCGTTTTGGGCTTGCGGCGGGGGCGTTTGCGGGCGAGCGGTTTAGGTTTGGCGGCATTGCGCTTACGGACTTTGGCGGGGCGGATTTTGTTGGTGGTTTTGTAGCCGGCGCGTTCGAAGGCGCGCCACATGTACCAGCTTGCGACGGTGCGATAGGGGCGCCAGCGCTCGCCGAAGGCGAGAAGCTCCTTGGGCTTGGGCATGTGCTTTTTACCATAGGTGACGGACCAGCCTTTTTTTACGCCGAGGTCGTGGATGGGGAGGACGTCGGGGCGGCCGAGGCGGAAGATCAAAAACATTTCGACGGTCCAGGCGCCGATGCCGCGGACGGAGACGAGGCGCTCGACGAGTTCGTCGTCGGACATGGTCAGAGCTTCTTCGTGAGTGGGTACGATACCTTCGAGGGTTTTGCGAGCTAAATCTTTCATCGCCAGAATTTTTGCTCCGGAGAGGCCGGCTTTGCGGAGGACAGACTTCCGAAGGTTGAGCATTTGTTCCGCTGAGGGTGGTCGGCCGTTGCCGCTCAGCGCTTTGATGCGGCCGAAGATGGTGGCTGCGGCTTTTCCGGAGATGGATTGGTAGGCGATGGATTCGAGGAGGACTTCGTAAGGGCTCTCGCTGCCATCGGTCTCGATGCGGAATTCGGGGGCATCTTTGATTAGCCCAGCGAGTTGAGCGTCTCTGGCAGCAAGAGATTCCATAGCGAGGCGCAGATCGAAGGGGGGCAGACGTTTCTCCGTTAGCATGGAGTCGCTCCTAATTAGGCTGTGGCAAAAAAGATTACCAATTTCGTTGGACGCGAGTGCATACATTTCTGCTTTTTTTGGCCAAGGGACCCAAGAGGTCGGCCGACGCGGCTGTGCTACTATTTCGAGTTTATGCAGACGGGAATTATTGGACTACCGCAGGTCGGGAAGACGACGCTGTTCCGGATTTTGACGAAGGCGCATGTCGAGGGGAAAGCGGGGGCTTCGGCGACGCACGTGGGCGTGGCGAAAGTGCCGGAGCCGCGGCTGCAGCAGCTCGCCAAGCTGTATAACCCAAAGAAGATCACTTACGCGACGGTGCAATATGTGGACCTCGGCGGCATGCAAAAGGAACGCAACCGCGACGCGCTTGCGCCGTTGCGCGAAGTGGACGCCATCGCGCATGTATTGCGCGTGTTTGATGATCCGTCCGTGCCGCACGCGGCGGGAAGCATCGATCCGGTGCGGGATGCAACGAATCTTGAGCTGGAATTGATTCTGGCGGATCACGACCAGATTTTGCGGCGGCTGGAACGGTTGGAAAAAGATCTGAAGAAAAAGAGAGATCCGGTCCTCGAGAACGAAAAAAACGTGCTGGAGAAGTGCAAAGCGCATCTCGAAGCGGAAAAGCCTTTGCGCGAGCTGGAGCTGACGCCGGAGGAGCGCAAGTCCACCGGCGGATTTTTGTTTTTGTCGCAGCGCCCAATGCTTTATGTTTTGAATTTGGGAGATGAGGAGGCGGCGGAGCTGGCGACGGCTGTGGAGCGGCACAAGTTGAGTGCGCTGCAGGGGCGGACAAACACGGCGGTGGTGGCTGTGTGCGGGCGATTGGAAGCAGAGCTGGCGGAGATGGAGGAGAAAGAAGCGGCGGAATTGCTGGCTTCGTATGGACTGAAAGAGCCGGGGCTGAATCGCTTGATTCGGGCCACGTATGACCTGATGGGATTAATCCAGTTTTTCACGGCGGGCGAGCCGGAAGTGCGGGCGTGGACGATTCGCAAGGGATCAACGGCAGCGAAGGCCGCAGGAGAGATTCATAGCGACATTGAGAAGGGATTCATTCGAGCAGAGGTGGTGCGGTGGGATGATTTGCTGGCCGCTGGCAGCATAGCGGCGGCGAAAGAGAAGGCGCAGGTGCGGCTCGAAGGACGGGATTACATCGTGCAGGAAGGGGATGTGATTCTTTTCAGGCATTCGGGGTGAAGAAAGAAAAGAATTAACGCAGAGAACGCTGAGGGGACACAAAGAACAGAGCCTTAAGAACTGAATTTCAATTCCTCAGCGGCTAAAGCCGTACAGAAAGAAGCTTTTATGTCGGAGCTAAAGCTCCGACCCCTCTAGCAAGCAAGAGTTAGTGATAAGGGCTCCAAAGGCTGTGTTACTGGCTATGGCGCACGATTTGGCATTTCGGACGGGATTGGCGGCGCTGCTGGGATTGATCGCGGCGGCGGGCAATTTACTTGGCGGATACTTCGTGGTGCGGCGGGACTGGCCGCGACAATATCTGCAATATTTCCTGGCGCTCGGCGCGGGTTATATGCTGGCGGTCGCGCTCCTGGAAGTGATTCCCGAGTCGGTGCGCTTGGCCGGAGAGAGCGCGTTGTTGTCCGTGCTCATCGGTTTTTTCCTCGTTCATCTGTTCGAACACACCATCGCGCCACATTTTCATTTTGGAGAAGAGACGCATACGGAGGAGTTCAGCCACCATCACGCGCGGACGACGGTGCTGTTCGGCCTGGCCATCCATACGTTTTTCGATGGGGTGGCGATCGCCGCGGGGTTCCTGGTTTCCACGTGGCTGGGCGCGGTGATTTTCATGGCGGTGTTTCTCCACAAATTGCCGGAAGGGTTTACGATCGCCTCGGTGGTGCTGGCCAGCGGGCAGGGGAAGCGCAAGGCGATCCTTGCGGCGGGGGCGCTGGGTGCGGCGACTTTGCTGGGAGTATTTCTGACGAGTCTTTTGCAGGGCCAATTGAAATATGCTCTGCCGCTGGCGGGGGGAGTGACGCTGTACGTGGCGGCGACGGATTTGCTGCCGGAAGTGAACCGGGAACCGAATTGGCGGATGGCAGTATTGGTGTTCGTAGGCGTTGCTAGCTTATTGATAATGCAGCACTTATTCCATGTGCCGTGACGATTTCTGCCATTTTCACGCTTGCTCCAGAATACCGGGCTAAAGCCCGGCGCTACAGTGATTTAGCCCCGATTTAAGGAAGACTCTCACTCGCAACTTTCTGAGAACGAATGTGTTTGATAGAGTGTGGCGGCTATGGCCAGGTCGGACGTCCAACTGATGCTGGACGTGAAGGCGGGCGATGAACAGTCGTTCGCACTTCTTCTCCAGCGCTATCGGGGCCCTCTAGTCAATTTCCTCTACCGCATGGTTCGGGAGCGGGAAGAGGCGGAAGACCTGGCGCAGGAAGTTTTTCTTCGAGTGTACCGCGCACGAAAAGAGTATGTGCCGAGCGCGAAATTCACGACGTGGTTGTTCCGGATTGCGACGAACCTGGCGCTGAATTCCGTGCGGGACCACCGATACCAGCGCATGGAAGTTTCCATAGACGCGCCGGTGAGTGCGGATGGCGAAGACGGAGATGAGCGGACGCTGGATGTCGCGGAAAAGCAGCCGAACATCGAGCAGCACCTGATCGAGGAGGCGCGAAGCAAAATGATCCGGCACGCGATTGAAAAGCTTCCGGAGAAGCAGCGCGCGGCCGTGCTGCTGCACAAGTATCAGGAACTGGATTACATCGAAATTGGGAAGATTCTGGAATGCTCGGAGAGCGCGTTGAAGTCGCTGCTCTTCCGGGCGTACGAAACGCTGCGAGTGGAACTGGCCCCCCTCGTGGCGCAGCAGCCGAAGTTTCCGGGCGGGATAGAGAAGGGAAGGCAGTCATGAGTTGCAAGCGAATGGAAGAGCGGATTCTACCGTACGTGGACGGGCGCGTGAAAGAGAGCGAGCGTCGCGAGATGGAAACACATCTCGCGGAGTGCGCGGCGTGCCGCCTGCGCGTGAACGAGTTTCGCGCGGTGACGGGATTGCTGGACGAATTGCCGCAGATCGAGCCTTCGGCGGCGTTTGACGCGCGGGTGCATGCGCGCGTCACCGCGGAACCGGTGAAGCAGAGCTGGTGGGCATGGTTCACGCCGTCGCCGCGGGTGGCGTTTGCGGCGTCCATGCTGCTGCTGGCGACGGTATGGATCGGGACGCATGCGAATTCCAATCAACCTGCGATCGCCCAGGATGATATTCCGGTGCTGGAAAATTACGATGTGCTCTCGAATTTTGAACCGCTGACCGAGCTGCCGCAGCCGGTGCAGGCGGACGAGACGAATCAGCAAAATCAGCAGATGTAAGAGGCCATGAAACTAGGACTCCAATTCGGTGCGTACCTGCTGGGGATGGCGATCAGCGCGGGGCTGGCGCTACCGTGCGCGGCGCAGGCCCAGAAGCCGCGCAACAATGATCGGCCGCCGCGGCAGCAACCGCAGCAGAAGCAGGAACACCAGCAGCAGCACCAGCAGCAATACCGTCAGAACCGGCCAGCTTCCAGGCCGCAACCTCGGGCCGGGAGAGCTTATACTCCGCCGCCGCGGAATCCGGAGACGAACAGACCGCCAGCAGGTTCTGCGCACTCATTTGGCGGGGGGAATAGGCCGCCCAATTCGAGCGTTCGTCCGCGCGATCTGTCACCTGAAGAGCGCCAGAGGCTCCAGCAGAATCAGCGACGCTTCGAACAACTGACGCCGCAGCAGAGGGACGACATGCGGAGGCGCGCCGAAGTGTGGCAGCGCATGACTCCGCAACAGCAAACGCACATCAAGAACGATGTGCTCCCCAGGTGGCAGCAGATGCCTCCGGACCGGCAGAGGGCGATTCAACACCGGCTGGCGGTGCTGCAGAATATGCCGGAGTCGGCGCGCAATCAGCATTTGAGCGACCCGAACTTCACGCGCGGCATGAGCGAGGAAGATAGAGCCACGCTTCGGGATCTGAGCCATCTGCACGTCGGCGGAGCGCCCGAGCCGCCGAACGAGTGAAGCGGCCGACAGTCCACAGCCGAAGTTAAATCGGGAACAAAATAGAGACTCGCGATACGATCCGCTCCCTTCCAAAATTTTCTTACGGCCAATCCGGCTTTGCAAGTTCAGCATCATGCCGTTGACAACTCCTCTCCACTCGCGGCATCGTGACTAGTTCGAGTTTTGCGTATCCAACTGTTGGAGGATAAAATCCCGCTCGAGTCCACGCGCTTCCGCGCCCTGCAGCACAGGAATTTTCAACTATTTATTGCAGGGCAGCTTGTTTCGCTGATCGGCACGTGGATGCAATCCACGGCACAGCTCTGGCTGGTTTACAAGCTGACGAATTCGGCGGCGCTGCTGGGAGTGTTTGGATTCGCGAACCAGGTGCCGATACTTTTTTTGGCGTCCATCGGCGGGTACGTGGGCGACCGTTACAACCGCCACCTGGGAGTGATTTGGACGCAAACGGCGGCGATGGTGCTGGCATTCCTGCTTGCGGCGCTCACGCTGGCGCAGGTGATTCAGGTGTGGCACCTCATCACCATCGCATTTCTCGTGGGCATCGTGAACGCGTTCGATGTGCCGATCCGGCAGGCATTCCTGGTTCAAATGGTGGGAAAGGAAGATCTGCCCAATGCGATTGCATTAAATTCCTCGATCTTCAATGGGGCGCGGGTGGTCGGCCCGGCGATCGCAGGGCTTGCGATTGTGTGGATTCATGAAGGCTGGTGCTTCTTCCTGAACGGCGTGAGTTTTCTTGCGGTCATCGGGGCGCTGCTCGCGATGCGCATCCCGAAGACGGAGCCGAAGCACGCCGACGAGTCGCCATTTCGAACATTTATTCAAGGTTTTCGATTTGCGATGGGCGACCGCCCGGTGCGCGCAGCTCTGCTGCTGCTGAGCCTGCTGAGTCTGCTGGGTTTGCAGTATTCGGTGGTGCTGCCGATTTTTGCGAAAGACATTTTGCACCGGGGGGCCGGGGGATTCGGTTTGCTGATGAGTTTCGCCGGGGTTGGCGCCGTTTTGGGCGCTCTTCATTTCGCGGCGCGTACCGATTACAAAGGGCTTGCAAAGTGGATTGCGGCTACGTCCACAATCTGCGCCATTTGCTTGATTGTTTTTTCGGAGTCGAAGATCTTCTGGCTTTCGTCGATGGTGTTGGTTGTCGTGGGTTTTGCAGCCACGTCACAGATGGCTGCGACTAATACGCTGATTCAAATTCGTGTGCCGGATGAGCTGCGGGGAAGGGTCATGGCCGTTTACGCGACCATGTTCATGGGGGTCCAGCCGATTGGGGCGCTACTGGCGGGCGGAATCGCCAAAAAAATAGGTGCGCCCTACACGCTCACAATCTTCGGCACGCTGGTCTTGACGGGCAGTCTGTTTTTTCTCTTTCGCGTGGTGATGCAGCTGCGCCAGCAGCAGCCGGCGGCGGAGCCTCAGGCGGGATTGGGTCGGTAAAGCCAGTCGGGCTTTCCAGAATTTTCTGTTGCCGCCAGGGGATTTATTTCTGCAAGGATTGCATCCACCTTCGAGCGCTGCGGAGCGAGCGAGCACACGGGATCGGTCGCGGCTGCGTCGCCGGCGAGGAGAAAGGCCTGGCAGCGGCAGCCGCCAAAGTCCTGCTCGCGGCGGTCGCAACTCCTGCACGGCTCCTGCATCCAGTTTTCGCCGCGGAATTTTTGAAACGCTTCGGAGCGTTCCCAGATTTCACGCAGGCTGCGTTCTTTCACGTTCTCAAATTTCAGTCCGGGGATTATCTGTGCGGCGTGACAGGGAAGCGCGTCGCCGCTCGGAGTTATCAGCATGAGCTTGCGGCCCCAGCCACCCATGCAGGCTTTTGGAAATTTCGCGTAGTAATCCGACACGACAAATTCGACGCGGATTTTTCCGCGCAGGCGCTCTTCGGCATGCTTGAGGAGATCCACCGAGCGCGTGAGTTGCTCGCGCGCCGGCAACAAATGTTCCCGGTTTGCAAAAGCCCAGCCGTAATACTGCACGTTGGCGAATTCGACGCGCGTGGCGGAAGAGGATTCCGCGAGTGCGAGCATTTCCTCGATTTGATCAATGTTGCGGCGGTGGATGACGAAATTGAGGGTGAGGGCGACGCGGTGCCGCTTGAGCCAATCGAGAACGCGGAGTTTTTGCGCGTACGCTTTTGTGCCGCAGATTTCGTTGGCGAGATCTTCGCGCGCGGCCTGAAAACTCAGCTGCATGTGATCGAGACCGGCTTCGACGAGGGCGTTGAGCCGAGCTTCATCGAGCGGCATGCCCGAGGTGATCAAGCTGACGTAGAGACCCGCGGCGCGAGCGGCGCGGACCAGCTCGACAAGGTCGGGCCGGGCGAGTGGCTCGCCGCCCGTGAAATCCGCTTGGAGCACCCCGTAGCTGGAGGCTTCACGAAAGACGCGGGACCAGATTTCGGTGGAGAGTTCGTTGGCGCGAGCCTGCAGTTCGAGCGGGTTGGAACAATACACGCAATGCAGCGGACACCGGTGGGTCAGTTCGGCGATGAGTGCGAGCGGATTGGAGATAGGAGTTGTCATCGAGCTAAAAGCGCCCGCCTCCCCTCGAAGATCGGGGCAAGCAGAAGGCGGCCGCTACAACGTCAAGTGAAATCGAGGGCGCGTTGGTCGTGGAGCAAGCCGAGATAGCCGAGAATGTCCTGCTCGACTCTTTCGGGCAGCGCCTGCGAATAGATTTTCTGTAATTCGCCGATGATTTCCTTCACTGTGTGTTTGCCGTCGCAGCGCGAAACAATTTCGAGACTGGGACCATTCAAGCGCAGGGCGCGTTCGGGCATCAGGAGAACGCGCTGCTGGTTGTTTTCTCCGAGGCGGCAGCCAGGCGCGAGGCGCGGATAGCTGTTTGGATCGGGCGTCATGCTTGATCCCTTTGCGGCACGAAAGAGCCGGGAGGGGGCCAGCCGGGGTTCACGTAGGCGCAATAGAGTGCATCGAGCTGGGCCCAGAGGATGTCGCACTTTGCACGCAAGGCGGCGTGCGATAGGTCTTGGTGCTCGCGTGTGCGCGCGTGCTTGACGACCCATGCGAGAGCGAACTCGGCGTCTTCAGGCGCTTGCGTCAAGCGGCCGGTGAAGTAATCGAGCCCCCCGGAAAGCCACGGATAGTGCTGGCGCATGCGATCCATGCGCAGGACGATGAGTTTTTTCGAGAAAAGCTCGGTGAGCGACGAGGCTACAGCTTCGAGATGCGTCCGAGTGGAAACGAAATCCACGTAGGCCTGCACGGCATAGCGCGTGGCCGGTAGGATGCCTTCTTCACAAAGCGCTTGTTCGCGCGAGAGGCCCGTGGCTTCCACGAGCCGCAGCCACTTTTCAATGCCGCCGGGCTTCGTGCCGTCGCCGTTGTGGTCGAGGATACGCTTGCGCCAGGCGACACGGAACGCGGGATCTTCGCTGCGCGCGAGGATGGCGGCGTCTTTGATGGGGATGCGGCTCTGGTAGTAGTAGCGGTTCAGCGCCCAGGCTTGAAGCTGCCCGCGGGTGAGCTTGCCTTCGTGCATCAGCAAATGAAAGGGATGCTTGTGGTGATAGCGCTCTTCGCCGATGGCGTGGAAGCCCGCGATGAACTCGGCTTCCGAGAGTAGCGGGCGATCTTTATGCAGGGCGACGCTCACAGTTCGAACTCCATCCCATCGTAGGCGATTTCGAATCCGGCTTCCAGCGCCGCGCGATGCTGGGGGCTGTCTTCATCGAGGATCGGATTTGTGTTGTTGATGTGAATGAGCACGCGGCGAACATTGCGCATGAAATGCAATTGCTGAATGAGGCCGGATGGGCCAAAGAGCGGCAGGTGGCCCATCTGCCTGGAGGTGGCAGTTCCGCTTTGAATCCTGATCAGTTCATCGTCGGCCCAGAAGGTGCCGTCGAGAAGCGTGAGCTGGCTCTCTCCAACGCGGCGCTTCCACTCTTCACCGCGGCCCGGCAAGCTCGGAGCATAGAGAAATCTTTTATCACGCTGCATGAATTGGAGGCCGATGACGGCTTCTTCTTCCGGCAAACTCCTGCGCAGCGGGTCGTTCACGTAATCGGGAAAGCTGCCGCCCAATGGCACGGCCTTGCAGAAGAGATTGTCTTTTGCACCGGACTGCGCCTGGCTGGCAAGTGGAACCAAGCGGTCGAGTGAGAGAACTTCCCACCGCACGGGCGGATTGGACCGCATCAGTGTGCGGAATAGGCTGTTCTCTTCGGTGAGCGCGCGCCGGACGGAAAGAGTCGAATAGATGTGCAGGGGTTGAAATTCCCTCAGGTGAAGGAGGCCTAGAACGGAGTCCACATCAGCGCTTGTCAGGAAGATAGCGGTGATGGGGGTGCCTCGGGCAGGTCCTACGGGAGCAAATTCGGAATTTTCGGAGAGCTGTTGACGAAGATCCGGGGAGGCGTTCAGAAGGAACCAGGAGGAACGATCAGTAGAAACAGCAACCTGTGCTTGCGTGCGCGCACGGCCCTTGAGTACACCTTTCCGCAGGCGGTTACAGTTGGAGCAGGCGCAATTCCATTGGGCAAAACCGCCCCCGGCTGCGGAGCCGAGGACTTTAACGCGCATTCGAACTCAGGCTAGAGCTCGGCGTTGGCGTACGAGCTGATTTCGCAGTTGAGGTCAATCTCTTCGTGCTGAGGGGTAACCCATTCCATAGCCAAGGCTCCTTCGGAATCTGGCTCACGACGACGTTTTATGTATATCACGGAAGGGGGCGAAAAGAAAGGGGGTAACCGGAGTTTGCGTCAAGTGGCTGTCTGAATGCCCTTCTAGTAACAACACGGAGACCGATGACCAAGACGAGTAGCTTTACCAAACGCGGGAAACTGCACCACCAAATGTCGTCTGTAAGAGACGTAGAAAGCACAACAGGTCGGGGCTATCCAGCACATTAGAGCGGCTCAAAGAATTCCACAACATTTTTCAAAAAAGTGAACGAAATCACTTGACAAGCGCAGAAAGCGGCCTATCATGTGGGCAAAAGTGGTGAAATGTGGTAATCAGTAGGAGACGGTAGCAGGCAGTGGGGCGCAGTAGAAAGTCTTCAAGGGCTGTGGTGATTGTGGGCATTTTGGGCATCCGAAACCACTCCATGATAGGCGACCGCAGGGCCGCCAGCAACGGGGCATATGAGGCTGCGGGGAAACTGTCAGGCGAAGGTGGACGAGAAGGGCCGGTTAAAGATACCCGCCGTGTTTCTGGAGGCCCTGAAGGAATTCGGAAACCAGTTCTATATCACCAGCACCACGGGCGAAACGGCGCGGATTTATCCGATGCAGGTTTGGTCTGAGATCGAGGACAAGCTGGCAAAGCTGCCGACGACGAACCGGGCAAAGAGAAAATTTCTGATGAGAACCAGCTACTACGGACAAGTGGTGGAGTTGGATGGGCAGGGAAGAGTACTGCTTCCGGCGGTCCTGCGAGAGTCGGCGCAGACGAAGGGCGAAGTGGATGTTTTTGGCACCCTCAACTGCCTCGAGGTGATGAACCACACGAGAGCGCTGGATCAGCTGAAGAACGAGCCGTACACGGACGAAGACGATAAGGCTTTGGAAGGTCTGGGGATTTAAGAGCAGTGGCGAGTGACGAGCTTGACTGCGGCGCACACGCCGGTGCTTTTGGAAGAGGTACTCGAATGGCTGCGCGTCAAGGCGGAAGGAATTTACATCGACGCCACGCTGGGAGCCGGCGGGCACTCGGAAGCAATCGCAGCAAGGCTGACCACGGGCAGGTTGATCAGCCTGGACCGGGACGCACAGGCGCTCGAACTAGCGCAGGAGCGGCTGAAAATATTCGGGAAGAGGGTGACGCTGGTGCACGCGGCGTTCTCGAAGATTGCGGAGGTCGTGCACGAGTTGGAGATTCCGCCGGTGGACGGGGTCTTGGCCGACTTGGGAGTTTCGAGCATGCAGCTTGATCAGGCGGGGCGGGGATTTTCGTTTCGCGAAGCCGGTCCGCTGGACATGCGCATGGATGCGGGTGAAGAGCTCACCGCAGGAGAAATTGTGAATCGCTGGCCGGAGAAAGATTTGGCCGATTTGGTCTATCGGGAAGCCGATGAGCACGATTCCAGAAGAATCGCCAGGGCGATCGTACGCGCGAGGCCCATCAGGGACACCGCGCACCTGGCAACGGTTGTGGCAGGGGCCCGGAAGCAATGGGGAAGGCAGAGACTGCATCCCGCGACAAAAACGTTTCTGGCGCTGCGGATAGCGGTGAATCGAGAGATGGAGGAACTCGGGCAGTTTCTTCTCCGGACCCCCGCCACATTAACTTCGGGCGGCCGCTGGTTGATTTTGACTTATCACTCACGCGAAGACCGCCTGGTGAAGCGCGCCTTTCGAGAAGGGGAGCGTCAGGGAACGCTCAAGGTGCTCACCAAGCATGTGATCCAGCCGACCGAGCGGGAGACGTCGGCGAATCCGCGTTCGCGGAGCGCGAAACTGCGGTGCGCAGAAAAGATCTAGCGATGATACGCAAAAAGAAAAAGATTGCACGAATGACCGAGTTCCAGACTGTGAAAAGGATTGATAATACGCGGCTAATCCGCCACCTGGAGCCGGTGAAGCTGCGCAACCTGTATCGCACTGCGGCTTTAGGCGGAATCATCGCGGTATTTTTCATGCTGTATATCTATCAGCACTTCCGGTGCATTGACTTGAGCTTTCAGCTGGAGGATTTGAAGGCCAAGCAGACAGAGGCGGCCTCGTTCAACTCGGAACTGAAACTGGAAATCGCCAGCCTGCGCAATCCTATGCGTATCGACATCATCGCGCACCGCCAGCTGGGCCTGACGCAACCCCTTCCCACCCAGGTTCAGGAATTTGACAGGCCGAGCGGAGCGGAAGTGGCCAACGCACGCTCTGTGCGCCCAAATCACGCGCCGTAGTCCGCGGGCTGTCACGATACGATTTCGAGATTTCCGATTTTTTGTAGTTCTTCTTCAGGAGCGCGAGCCGACCCCGATTCGCCATGCAACAAGACCGAGTCCACGTCCGTATCCTGATCATTGCCGGCGTGGCCCTCCTGTGGATCACCGCGGTTTTCGGGCGGCTCAGCTACCTGCAACTCTTCCGGCACAGCGAATATCTGGCGCGCGCGCAGCGCCAGCAGCAACGCACCATCGAGATCACGCCGAAGCGCGGCGCCATCTTCGACCGCAATATGCGGCCCCTGGCCATGAGCATCCCGGTGGACTCCGCGTTTGCCGTGCCAGCGGAGATCGCGGACGAAGCGCTGGCCGCGCGTCTGATTTCCGGCGTGCTCCATATTCCGCGCGATATCCTGCAGGCCCGCCTCGAATCCTCGCGCTCGTTTGTGTGGATTGCGCGCAAGCTGCCGGCGCCAAAAGCCGAAGCGCTGGCTGCGCTGAATTTAAAAGGCATCTATTTCCAGAAGGAAAACCAGCGCTTTTATCCGAAGCGCGACCTGGCTTCACACGTGCTCGGCTTTGTGGACCTCGACGAAAAAGGGCTGGGGGGGATCGAATACGAGCTGGACAGCCAGATTCGAAGCAAGAGTGAAAAAATTATCGTGATGGCCGACGCGCGGCAGCGCTGGTTCGACGGCGGCGAAGCGCTTGGCGACCGTGGCGCGAACGCGGTGCTGACGCTGGACGAAAAAATTCAATACATCGCCGAGCGCGAACTGAAGCTTTCCATCGCCAAGACGCACGCTATCGCCGGAACGGCCATCGTCATGAAACCCAATACCGGCGAAATCCTGGCGCTGGCAAATTGGCCGAAATTCAACCCCAACTCGGCAAGCGACGCTCCAGCCGAAGCGCGCATGAATCGAGCGGTGAGCGCGCTCTATGAGCCGGGCTCGACCTTCAAGCTGATCACGCTGGCCGCCGCGTTCGATCAAAACATCACACGACCCGACGAGGTTTTCGACTGCGAGAATGGAGCGGTGTACATCGCGGGCCACCGCATCCGCGATCACAAGGCTTTCGGGATGTTGAAGGTATCGGAAATTCTGGCGAAGTCGAGCGACGTAGGGGCCATCAAAATCGCCCTGCGGTTGGGCGCGCCGAAATTTTACGACTACATACGCGCATTCGGTTTTGGCGCGCCGACCGGCGTGGACATGCCGGGCGAGAGCAAGGGCATTGTGCGGCGACTGGAAAACTGGACGCCCATTTCCATCGGGTCCATCTCAATGGGGCAGGAGGTCGGCGTCACACCAATTCAACTGGTGACGGCGGTCTCTGCGATTGCGAACGGGGGCTGGCTCTACAGGCCGCACGTTGTGGCCGAGCTGCGCCGCGGCGATACGGCGCTGCCATCGGAAGGACTGCTGGCGACCACCGAACCGAAGGAAGTGATTCGTCCGGAAACGGCGGCGACGCTGCGGCAGCTCATGGAAGGCGTGGTGCTGAACGGCACGGGGTTTCTTGCGCGACTCGACGGCTGGACCGCAGCCGGGAAGACTGGTTCGGCACAAAAGATCGATCCGGCGACCGGGCGATACTCGCCGACGCAATTCATCGCCTCGTTTACGGGATTCGCACCGATCAACAATCCTGCGGTCACGATACTCGTAGCGCTGGACTCTCCCGTTGGTGAGCATGAGGGCGGCCCCGTGGCTGCGCCGGTTTTCAAACGAATCGCAGAGCAGGTGCTTCCTTATCTGGATGTTCCGCGCGACGTGCCATTAACGAATCCGCGGCTGTTTGAGGCGTCCTACCGGAAACGAATGGAGACGGATACGGCTTCGCTGGGAGATTTCACACCGGCGGACTTCTTTAGCCAGCCGGACCAACCACCAATGGCGCGGGAGGAATCCAAACCAAAGGAGGCAGTTCAAGAGATTACCGTGGCGGTGGATGAAGGCGGCGACATTCGCGTTCCGGATTTTTCCGGGATGACCATGCGCGACGTCACGGAGATGTGTTTGCGGCTCGGGCTAGATCCCGTTCTGGTTGGCACAGGTCTTGCAATTAATCAGGCGCCGCGCGCGGAAGCCAGGGTACGCCATGGCGTGAAAATCACGGTGCAATTCGGCACTCTGTCGGCGGCGAAAGGCGCAAGGCCGCATAAAGGGAGCAGGAATTAGGATGGCAACGGGGCTCAGCCAGACACAGGAAGAGGAACGCAAGACGACACAAGACCAGGCCAATGATCGCCGGAAAGAGTCCGTGACTCCGCAAACTTCGAGCCGGAGCATTAAGCTTAGCGCGCTTTTCGAGGGCGTGGAAGCGAGCATCTCCGGTGCCGCCGGAGAGCTGGAAATACGCCAGGTGGTTTGCGATTCGCGCAAGGTGCGGCCGCGCGCGCTTTTCTTCGCGCTGCACGGCACCAAAGCCGACGGCAATGCCTTCACCCGGGACGCAGTGTCGCGCGGGGCCATCGCCATTGTCAGTGAGGAGACCGCGCCGCCTACGTTGCCGGCCAGCGTGGCGTGGATTCAAGTACTCGATGCACGCAAAGCGCTTGCCAGCACGGCGGCGAATTTTTTCGGCCATCCTGCGAGTGCGCTGCAACTCGTGGGCGTTACCGGCACGAACGGAAAGACCACGACAACTTCGCTCGTGGATACAATGCTGAAAGCGTCCGGCGCGAAGACAGGATTATTCGGCACGATCGCTTATCACACGCCGCTTGGTGATTATCCCGCGCCGAACACGACGCCCGAGTCTGCCGACCTGCAAGGATTTCTCGCGGAAATTCGCGATGCGGGGGGACGCTACGCCGTGCTGGAAGCCAGCTCGCACTCGCTGGCCATGGATCGTTTGTGGGGCTGCCATTTCGCTGCCGCCGTGTTCACCAATCTCACGCGCGAGCACATGGACTATCACAAGACGTTCGAAGAGTATTTCGCGGCCAAACGCCGCTTGTTTGAAGGCACGGGTGCGGGCGCGCCGGAGACCGCCATCGTGAATTTGGACGACGAGTATGGAAAGCGGCTTGCCGGGCTGGCGAAAAAAACCTTGACCTACGGCCTCGAATCCGGCGCCGACATCACGACAAAGAAATTTCACCTCTCTTTTGACGGGCTTACATTCACAGCGCAAACGCCCGGCGGCAAGATTCAGGTCGCTTCGCAGCTCGTTGGGCGCATCAACGTGTATAACATCCTTGCGGCCATCGGCGCGGCCCAGGCCCTCGGCATTTCCAATGAAGCCATCGAGGCTGGCATTCGCAATCTCGAGAGCGTTTCCGGCCGCTTTCAGAGGATCAACCTGGGCCAGCCATTTCTCGTGATAGTTGACTACGCGCATACGGATGATGCGCTGGAAAACCTGATTCGCACGGCGCGCGAGCTGAACCCCAAGGGCCGCATCATCACGCTCTTCGGATGCGGAGGAGAAAAGGACCGCACGAAGCGCCCGGTGATGGGTGAAGTCACCGGCAGGCTGAGCGACCTGACGATCCTTTCGAGTGACAATCCGCGGGCGGAAGATCCGCTGAAAATCATCAGCGACATTATCGTGGGCTTGCAAAAAACGGGCGGCAAATATTTGATCGAGCCTGACCGCGAGAAGGCGGTCGCATTGGCGATGGACGAAGCTCGTGCGGGAGACATGGTGCTGCTGGCGGGCAAAGGCCACGAAAATTATCAGATGCTGGCCGGGGGCACCGTCGAATTCGACGATCGCGAAGTGGCACGCCGCGCGCTTCGCGAACGGGGGTTTGGCACGTAACGCGCTTTACCACACGGAGTGGCGAGGGCGCGGTTATCCATAAGAGGAGGGCCCCGCAAAACGGTGAACACGAACCGAAGTGTGGGTTATCTTCGTAAAGCAAATTCTTTGAGGCATTTATGCGGTGGACGGTTGCACAGGTGGCTGGCGCTCTGGGTGCTCGGCCGGGAGCGGGGCTCAACCCCGTGGCCCGGGTGGCCGGCGTCTCGATTGATTCTCGCACGATACGCGCTGGAGAACTGTTCATCGCCATACACGGACCGCGTCATGATGGACACGACCATGTGGCCGCTGCGCTGGACAGTGAAGCGATCGCGGCGGTGGTGGCAGAGGCGCAACTCGGGCGCTATCCGGGGGGCATCTCCGACCGTTGCATACCCGTCAGGGACACATTCGAAGCGCTCAAGCAGCTTGCTCGCGCGGTGCGCGAATCCTGGGGCGGGAAAATTGCCGGAGTCACGGGTTCGGTCGGCAAGACCACTACCAAAGAGATCCTGGCGGCATTGCTGGGCACGCGGCTGCGCGTGTTGAAATCCGAAGGAAATTTCAATAACGAGTACGGGCTGCCGCTGACGTTGTTTCGTCTGGAGGAAACGCACGAAGCAGCAGTTCTGGAAATGGGAATGTCGCGCCCCGGCGAACTCAAGCGCTTGGCGGCGATTGCGCTGCCGGACGTGGGAGTGGTGACGCGCGTCTCCCCGGCGCACCTGGAGTTTTTTGCTTCGGTGGATGAGATTGCGCTTGCCAAGCGCGAGCTAATCGAAGGGCTGAACGGTCGTGAATCGGTTGCTGTGCTCAATGCGGATGATCCGCGCGTGCTGGCGTTTGGGCGTTTTGCTCCCGGACGCGTGCTGACCTACGGGATCGAATCGCCGGCTTTTTTCTCTGCCGCGGAGATCGAAGACCGCGGCGCGCTCGGGTCGTCGTTTGATTATGTGAGCCCCGAGGGCCGCGTGCGGCTGGAACTCTCTGTGCCCGGGCGGCATGCGATTTCCAATGCGCTGGCGGCACTCGCGGCTGCGAGCGTGTGGGGCATTGGCGCAGCTGAAGCGCAGAGCGTGCTTCGCACGCTGCGCGCGCCAGCGATGCGCGGGGAACTCTTGTGCTTTTCGAACGGAGCGGCGCTCATTAATGATTGCTACAACTCCAGCCCCGCGGCGCTCCAAGCCATGATCGAACTTCTCGCCGCCACGCCGAATTACCGGCGGCGCATCCTCGCCGCCGGGGAGATGCGCGAACTAGGTCCCAAGTCACCAGAGCATCACCGTGAAGCCGGCAGGCTGGCAGCAAAGACGGGGAAAATCGATTGGGTCATCGGCGTTGCCGGAGATGCCGCAGAAATTGTGGAAGGCGCTGTGGCTGCTGGGTTGCCGCGCGCGCAGACCAGATGCTTTTATTCCTCCGAGGAAGCCGCAAAGTTTCTGGAAGATTTTCTAATGCCCGGCGACCTGTTGCTCGTCAAGGGATCGCGCGGCGTGAAGATGGAACGCGTGGTTGAGGCGCTCCTCACGCGCCACCTCGCGCCGGGCGAAGGATCCCATGAAGAGGTACGGCACTGAAATGCTCTACTACCTCCTCTACCACGTTTTGCAGCGCTACTTCAGCCCGCTGAATGTTTTTCGTTACATCACCGTGCGCACGGTCTACGCCAGCCTCACGGCGATGTTTCTGGGATTTGTTTTTGGACCCTGGCTGATCCGCCGCCTTCGCGAAATGCAGATTGGCCAGTTCATCCGCGAAGAGGGCCCGCAAGAACATCAGAAAAAGGCGGGCACCCCGACGATGGGGGGCGTGTTGATCGTTTTGTCCACGGCGATCCCAACGCTTCTCTGGGCCGATCTGACGAATCCGTTCATATTGCTGACGCTTTTCGCCCTATTTGCATTTGCCGCCATCGGATTCGTGGACGATTACGCGAAGATCTCCAAGCAGCGCAGCCTCGGCTTGACCGCGAAGAATAAACTGTGGTTCCAATTTTTTGTGAGTATGGTGGTCGGAATCGGTTTGCTCCTGCTTGCCACGCGCCGGGCGTACTCCACCGAGTTCGTATTTCCCTTCTTCAAGCGATTTCACCCTGATCTGGTGGTGCATTCGCTGCTCGATAAATCTCATTTTGGCGGCCATCTCTGGCCTCTCGCGTTTGTCCCATTTCTTCTGGCCATCTCCATCGTCATTGTCGGATCGTCGAATGCCGTCAACCTGACCGACGGGCTGGACGGTTTGGCGATCGGTTGCACGGTTATCGCCGCGGGCGCGCTGACGATACTGACCTACGTCTGCAGCAATTACCGGTGGGCCACGTATCTCGATATTCTCTACATTCCTCGGGCGGGAGAGCTGACCGTGTTCTGCGGCGCTCTGGTCGGCGCCTCCCTCGGTTTCCTCTGGTACAACGCACACCCCGCCGAGATTTTCATGGGCGATGTCGGCTCGCTCTCATTGGGCGGAACGCTCGGCGTGATCGCGGTCATCATCAAGCAGGAAATTCTGCTCTTCTTCGTGGGCGGTATTTTCGTGGTGGAAGCGGTGTCGGTGATTTTGCAGGTAGCTTCCTTCAAATTGCGGGGCAAGCGCATCTTCCGCATGGCGCCGATTCACCATCATTTTGAATTGATGGGCTGGAGCGAATCCAAAGTAATCGTACGTTTCTGGATCGTGGCGCTGGTTTTCGCGCTTTTCGCGCTGACGACTTTGAAGTTGAGATAGGAAGGCAAACGCGGGGTACGATGCAGCGTGTCCCTGCGAGGAAGACGGCTCTCGGTGGGAAAAGTGCTCGAATTGCGGGGCAAGCGCGTGCTGGTCGTGGGACTGGCGCGCACGGGTGTCGATACTGCGCTGTTCTGTGCCGCGCGTGGCGCAGCGGTGGCGGCAACGGATTCGCGCACGGAGACTGAAATTGGCGCGGAGATTGCAAAATTGCGCGAAGCGGGCGTCACGCTTGAACTCGGCGGCCACCAGGAAAAGACGTTTTTGGCTCAGGACTTGATTATTCCGAGTCCCGGAGTTCCGGCGGATGCACCACTTCTGCAAGTTGCGCGCGAGAAGGGCATCACCATTTGGAGCGAGATTGAGCTGGCGTATCGATTCCTAAAGGGCAGGCTGATCGGAATTACCGGATCGAATGGCAAGACCACGACAACTTCTCTGGTGGACCACATTTTGAATAATGCCGGATTTTCGACCATCCTTGCGGGAAATATTGGCACTCCGCTGATTGGCCGCGTCGATGCATCCCGTGATGACACCGTCACGGTCGTGGAGCTGAGTAGTTTCCAGCTCGAGCTTATCGAGACGTTTCGCCCGAACATCGGGATCTTCCTCAATTTGACTCCCGATCATCTCGACAGGCATCGCACCATGGAAGCGTACGGCGCGGCGAAGGCAAGGATCTTCGAAAATCAGACGGAAGAAGATGCCGTGGTTCTGAACGCGGACGATGCAGCCACGACTCCTTATGCGCCGACCCGACCGCGGCTCTATTGGTTCAGCCGCAAGCAGCGTGTCGCGCAAGGCGCTTATGTACGCGGGGAAGAAATCGTTTTTCGCCGCGATGGAGTCGAAGAATTTGTGCTGAAGCGCGGCGACATTCCGCTGGTGGGCGCGCACAACCTCGAAAACGTCCTGGCAGCGGTGGCGGCCGCGCGCATCGCCGGTGCGGAAACGGGCGCGATCGACAAAGGGGTGCGCAGCTTTGCCGGCGTTGAGCATCGCCTGGAATTCGTGGCGGAGGTCGGCGGCGTGCGCTATTACAACGATTCCAAAGCTACCAACGTCGACGCCACGTTGAAGTCGCTCGATGCATTTCCGGGGCGCATCCTCGTCATTCTCGGCGGAAAAGACAAAGGCAGCGACTACACCCTCCTGCAGAAGCCGCTGCGGGAAAAAGCGATTCTGGCGCTGCTTGTCGGCGCCGCAGCTGAAAAAATCGAGAAACAAATCGCCGGCAGCGTGGCCATCGAACACGCAGGAAACATCGAGCTCGCCGTGGAAATCGCTTCGCGCGCCGCCCGGCCCGGCGACATCGTGCTGCTCGCGCCCGCTTGCGCCAGCTTCGACCAGTTTCAGAATTATGAACACCGGGGACGCGTTTTTAAGGAGCTGGTTCGGCAGTTGGACCATCACTCCGCCAACGCGGCCTCCCGAAGATGAGCGAACGTGCCGAGACGATTGGAAAATGACCGGTGGCTATTCGGTGTCACGCTGGCGCTGTGCCTGCTGGGCACGGTGATGATTTTCAGCGCGTCCGCCGTTACCGCGGAACATCAATACGGCCGCTCCTACATTTTTCTACTGCGGCAAGCCGCCTGGCTCGTTATCGGCCTAGGAGGAATGTTTGCGTTGATGCGCACGGACTACCGCAAGTTGCGGGAGCCCACCGTGGTGTTCCCGACGGTGTGCGTCGTGCTGCTCATGCTCGTCGGCGCATTTTTCTTCGACAAATCCCATGCCACGCACCGCTGGATACGATTCGGGCCCGTTGGCATTCAGCCTTCAGAGCTGGCGAAGCTCGCGGTGATCCTGTATTTGGCGTGGTTCTTGGATTTGAAGCGCCGTCATACTGTAGGGATGAAATTTTGCAAGAAAGATTTCTTGAAGACGATTCTGCCCGCCGCCGGACCCGTTTTTCTTTGCGTGGGCCTCGTATTATTTCAGCCGGATCTCGGGACTTCGGTGGACATATTGGTCGTTGCAATAGCGGTGCTCTTCATCGCGGGGCTCTCCTGGAAATGGATAGCCGCCGGCGCCGCCGCCGCGCTGCCTGTGCTCTACCTTCTGGTCACGCACGTCTCTTATCGGCAGGCGCGATTGATGGCTTTTTTTGATCCAAGCTCGGACCCCCAGGGCGCAGGTTTTCAATTGTTGCAATCGCTCATCGCCGTGGGTTCCGGAGGATTCACCGGCGTGGGATTGATGGAGAGCAAGCAGAAACTTTTCTATCTGCCGGAAGCGCACACGGATTTCATCTATGCGGTGATTTGCGAAGAGCTGGGTTTTATCGGCGCGATTCTTGTTATCGGACTTTTCGCCGTTTACGGTTGGCGAGGCATGAGAGCGGCTTTTTCGGCGCCCGACAGCTTTGGCCGGCTTCTGGCGCTGGGCATCACCACGATGGTGCTGAGCCAGGCGCTCATCAATTTTGCCGTCGTGCTCGGGATGATGCCGACAAAGGGAATTCCGCTGCCGTTCATCAGCTATGGGGGCTCGAGTCTGCTGGCGATGCTTCTCGCAACGGGCGTGCTCCTCAATATCAGCCAGCAGGCTACGGAATGAGGGGCAGAGTCGAGCCGTGAAACTGCTGATTGCAGGCGGTGGCACGGGTGGACACGTGATCCCCGCGCTGGCGATTGCGCGGGAGTGGATGTCGCGGGGCAAAGAGAGAGAAGTCGTGCTGGTGGGAACACAACGCGGGATCGAGATGAAGCTGGTGCCGGAGGCGGGGCTGCCGCTGGAAACTCTGCGCGTCGCGGGATTGAAGGGGAAAGGCGGCGCGACGCTGGTGAAAAACCTGGCCATGCTCGGGCCGGGCCTGGCCGACGCCCTTGGTGTGTTGCGCCGCCACAAGCCCGCCGCCGCTTTTGGAGTGGGCGGCTATGCAACCGGACCCATGCTGCTGGCAACGTGGCTAATCCGTGTGCCGAATGTCATTTTTGAAGCCAACGCAGAGCCCGGCCTCACGAACAAAGTGCTCGCGCGAATTTCCAAACGTATCGCAACGGGGTATGAGGCTGCCGCGCGTTTCTGGGGCGCCAAAGCCGTCATGACGGGTTGCCCGGTGCGCCCGGAATTTTTCTCCATTGCAGCGCGCACGCCAGAGAAACCATTTCGTCTGCTAATCACCGGCGGAAGCCAGGGCGCACTCCCCATCAACCGCGCATTTGTGGATTCCATGGATCGTCTCGCGGCGCGAAAGAGCGAACTGCGCATTGTGCATCAGACCGGCGAACGTGACTATAATGCGGTACGTACCGCGTACGCGCGGCGCGAGATCAACGCGGAGGTTGTGCCCTTCCTCAAGAACATGGCGGAGCGCTTTGCCTGGTCGGACCTCATCGTTTGCCGAGCAGGAGCCATCACCGCGGCGGAAGTGGCAGCCGCGGGCCGCGCTGCCGTCTTTATCCCCTTCGGGCGCGCCACCGACAGCCACCAATTGCGCAACGCGCAAGAAATGGCGCGGGCCGGCGCAGGGCGCGTGATTCCGGAGCCGGAACTCACGTCGGAACGGCTGACCCGCGAAATCTTCTCTCTCCTCGACCAGCCCCAGGAGATCGAAAAGCAGGCAAGTGCCGCGCGAGGCCTGGCCCGGCCTTATGCAGTCCGCGATATCGTGAATTTAATTGAAGAGGTCGCCCGGGCCCGAGGATGAAAAAATGATGGTGTCTTTCCGGAATTTCCAGCGGGTTCATTTGGTCGGCATCGGCGGCATTGGCATGAGCGGCATCGCCGAAGTCTTACTCACACTCGGCTATTCGGTTTCTGGGTCGGATACCAAGCCTTCTACAATCACGGAACGCTTGCAGAATCTGGGAGCCACCATTTACGAAGGCCATAAAACGGCGAACGTGGAGGGTGCGCACGTCGTCGTCATTTCCTCGGCCATCAAGACGGAAAATCCCGAAGTCGTGGAAGCTCACAAGAGAAAGATTCCCGTCATTCCCCGGGCGGAAATGCTGGCAGAGCTGATGCGCCTGAAATACGGCATCGCCGTGGCCGGCGCTCACGGGAAAACCACCACAACCTCGCTGGTGGCCTCCGTTTTGGCGGCCGCGCACCTCGATCCGACATTTGTCATCGGCGGGCGCGTCAATCAGGCAGGCACGACCGCAAAGCTTGGTAAGGGCGAATATTTTGTTGTCGAAGCCGACGAGAGCGACCGCAGCTTTTTGCTGCTCGCGCCAGTCGTTGCGGTGGTCACGACCATCGACCGCGAACACCTCGACCAATACGCTTCGCTTGAAGATATTCAGGACGCATTCATCCAGTTTGTGAACCGCGTGCCGTTTCATGGCGCAGCGATCCTTTGTCTCGACGAGCCAAACGTCCAGGCGATTATTCCCGGTGTGAAGCGCCCCATTATCACCTACGGCACGACCAGCCAGGCGGACCTGATCATCAGCGAAGTGAAACTGGAAGGCCTAAGGAGCGAGTTCCGCCTCACGTACAAAGGCGAGGATCTCGGCCTCTTCCGATTGCCGCACCCGCCGGGTGTGCACAATGTGCGCAACGCCGCCGCCGCCGCTGCGGTGGCCCTCTACTTGAATGTTCCCGCAGATTTGATCCGCGAAGGGCTTGCAAAGTTCGCGGGAGTTGGACGCCGCTTCGATATTAAAGGCGTGGTCAACGACATCACCGTGATTGACGACTATGGCCATCACCCGGCGGAAGTCCGCGCTACGCTGGAAGCGGCGCGAGGCTGCAAGTTCCATCGCCTGCTGGTTCTCTTCCAGCCGCACCGCTTCACGCGCACGCAGCATTTGTGGGACGAATTCTGCCGCGCTTTCAACCAGGCCGACATCCTCGTGCTGACGGATATTTACGCCGCCAGTGAGGCGCCCATTCCCGGAGTGACCAGCGAGGCGCTCGCAAATGCCATTCGCGAAGCGGGACACAAGAATGTTTTCTATGTCCGCTCGATGCAGGAAGGCATTGAACACCTTCTGCATGCGGCACGCGCCGGCGATGCCATCCTGACGGTCGGTGCCGGCAATATCACCCGCGCCAGCAACGAACTGATGGTTCTGCTGGGGACGGAGCATCCCACGCACCATGCGCATTGAAAACCCCAGCATCGTTTCTGCGCTGCCCGGGCTCGGTGTTGAGCTTCAGCAAGGTATCGCGCTATCCGAGCTGACTTCGCTGAGGATTGGTGGAACCACTGACCTGCTGCGGATCAAGAAACACGAATCGATCTCTGATCTTCTCAAGCTGCTCGACGCGAACGGCATCCCGCATAAGTTCCTTGGCGGTGGATCCAACCTGCTTGTCGGCGACGGCGAACTGCCTTTTGTCGTACTGCAGTTGGTGCGGCCGGAGCCGGATGTCGTGATCGAGGGAAATTTTGCCCATGTGGACGCCGCCGCGGACCTCGGACGCACGGTGACGTTCTGCGCGAAAAACGATCTGGGCGGCATGGAGGGTCTGATCGGCGTGCCGGGCACGGTGGGTGGGGCGCTGCGCATGAACGCCGGCGCCTACGGCATGCAGATCGGGTCGTACGTGCGTGAGGTGAAGCTGTACCGCGCCGCCGGCCGCAAGATGGAAATCCTCAGGGGCGAACAAATTTCTTTCGAATACCGGCACACATCGTTTGCACCTGATGATATGATGCTCGCGGTGACATTGGAACTTCCCTCCAAGCCGTTCAAGGAAATTCTCCAAGGGATTCGTATCTGCAACGAAAAAAGGCGTTCGAGCCAGCCGCTCGGGCAAAAAAGCGCCGGCTGCATTTTCAAAAACCCTCCTGGTGCGTCCGCGGGACGCATGATTGATGAGCTGGGGCTCAAAGGGCATTCCGTGGGCCACGCTCGCGTTAGCGACCGGCACGCAAATTTTTTTGTTAACACCGGTAAAGCCAGTGCTGGAGACATGCTGACGCTCATTGCAGATGTGCGCGAGCGCGTGCGCGAGGCCTATGGCGCGGGTCTAGAGAACGAGGTGGTCGTTTGGAGCGCGTAAAGACCATGCAGCGGAATTCGTCCGCGGCCGCAGATGCGGACTCATATCGTCCTGAACTCCTCGCGGAAGACGAGCCGCGCTACCTGCGCCGGCAGAAGCCGCTGGAAATTCGCCGGAAGAAGTTCAGCGGACGAACCTGGACCTTTTACCGGCGCATCCTCCTCGTCTGTTTGGTGAGCGCGCTGAGCGTAGCGGCGGCGGTGGTTGCGGGCCGTTTTTTGCTCTATTCGCCGCAAGTCTTGCTGCTCAAACCCGATCAGATTGAGCTTACTGGCAATCACATCGTAAGCCGCCAGGCGGTGCTCGATAAGTTTTACCGCGACCGCGGACGCACCGTACTGCGAATTCCTCTGGATGCCAGGCGGGGCGCGATCGAGGAGCTTTCCTGGGTCGAGTCCGCCAGCGTGCAGCGCATTTTGCCGAACCGCATTCGCGTGGAGTTGACGGAGCGCACCCCGATCGCCTTCCTGCGCAACGGCACGGAACTCGCGCTGATCGACGCGCACGGCGTGATTCTTGAGCGTCCACAAGGCGAGGACCTGCATTTCCCCATTGTGACCGGCCTCTCCGAAAATACACCGCGCGACGAGCGCGACAGGCGCATGCAAACCTATCAGGAATTCATGAAGAACATCGACCTGGTGCGTTCCGATTCTTCGGATCGCGTGAGCGAAGTCGAACTGTCGAATCCGAGGGATTTGCGCGTGGTGATGACCGGCCTTGCGCGCGCGAATGACTCGCAGGCAGTCACCATCCATTTTGGAGCCGGCGACTTCACGGGCAAGTACCGCATGCTCGTTGAGAATTTTGCGGACTGGCAAGCGAATGCGGGCTGCGTGCAATCTGTGGATCTGCAGTTTTCAAAACAGGTCGTGCTGAATCCCGAGGCCAACACTTGTGGGGCTCACACGGCGGCGAAGCCGCGATGATTTCTTAGCGGGAGCAGAAGCTTGGCGAAGAAAGACAAATATCTGGTCGGGCTGGACATCGGCAGCACCAAGACGTGCGCGCTTATCGCGGAAATCGATGAGGAGCAGGTGAAGTTTCTGGCGCTGGGCGCAGCGGAATCGAAAGGACTGCGCAAAGGCTTGATTGTCAATCTCGATTCCACGGTCAGCTCGATTCGGCGCGCCGTGGAGGAAGCGGAAGGAGTCGCGGGCGTTCCCGTGGAGTCGGCGCTGATTGGCGTGGCCGGGGCGCATGTGCGCGGCGTGAACAGTCGCGGTGGGGTGACCCTGGGACATCGCGCGCGCGACATCGAGCGCGACGATGTGCGCCGTGCCATTGAAGCGGCGCGAAACATCACGCTCCCGGAAGATCGCGAAGTGCTGCACGTCCTGCCGCACGAATTCATCGTGGATGCCCAAGTCGGCATCCGCGATGCCATCGGCATGGTCGGCCAGAGGCTCGAAGCAAATGTCCATCTCGTGACCTCTTCGATTGCCGCCACGCAAAATCTGGTGACTGCAGCGAACAGGGCGGGGATTCTGATCAGTGACACGGTTCTCGAGCCTCTGGCATCGGCGGAATCCTGCCTGACGCAAGATGAACGCGACCTCGGCTGCTGCCTGCTGGACATAGGCGGAGGCACAACCGAGGTAATAGTTTACGGCGGCGGCGTGGTGCGTCACACGAGCGCAGTGCCTGTTGGCGGCGACCACTTCACGAACGATCTTGCCGTCGGCCTGCGCACGCCGATTCCCGAAGCGGAGAAAATCAAGCGCAAGCACGGCTGTGTTTCGGCCTCCTTCCTCCTCGAAGACACAGCAATCGAAATTGCCAGTGTGGGCGACCGCCCGCCGCGAACGATTTTTGCGCGCATGCTGACGGACATCATCGAGCCCCGTGCGATGGAATTGCTGAGTTTGATTCGCGACGACCTCCAGCGCGCCGGACTGGATGGACAAATCCCCGCTGGATTCATTATGGCGGGCGGTGGTGCGAAGTTGCACGGATTGGACGAGATGGCGGAGCACGGGTTCCAACTTCCGGTGCGCATTGCCGAGCCGAAGGGTTTGGCCGATTTGCCGGAGCTTGTCGCGCAGCCCGAGTACGCAACGGTTGTGGGGCTGGTACTGTACGGCGCGAAAATGCGGCGCACGGCGCCGCCGCGCGCGGGGAATTTAGTTTCTAAATTGAAGGCCATGTTCGCGGGCGCCTCGTAAACCTGCCCGAGCGACGCGTTGCGAAACTGGAGAAGGACGAGGAGCGTATGACAGCGAAAGAAGCAGGAATCCGGATGAGCTTCAGCGAGGAGCTGCAGCCGGCGAAGATCAAAGTAATCGGTGTGGGCGGGGGCGGATGCAACGCGGTAAACCGCATGATCCGCGCAAAGGTCGAGGGCGTGGAGTTCATCGCTGCGAACACCGACTTGCAGGCGCTGAAGCTCTCTCAGGCGCCGGTGAAACTACAGCTCGGGGCAAAGCTTACGAAAGGACTTGGCGCGGGCGCCAACCCTGAGGTGGGCCGCAAAGCGGCCCTCGAAGACACCGAGAAAATTATTGAAGCGCTCGAAGGCTCGGACATGATTTTCATCACCGCTGGGCTCGGCGGTGGTACGGGCAGCGGCGCGGCTCCCGTTGTGGCGTCGCTTGCGAGCGAGCTTGGCGCGTTGAGCGTCGCGGTCGTGACAAAGCCGTTCGCGTTCGAAGGCAAACGCCGCATGCTGCAGGCCGAACAGGCGCTGCAAGAGTTGATCGGCGCGGTGGACACGGTGATCGTTATCCCCAACGAGCGCCTGATGGAGACCGTCGAGCGCGGCACGAGCTTCTTCGACGCTTTCCGCATCGCCGATGACATCCTTCGCCAGGCGGTGCAAGGCATCTCGGACATCATCACCGTTCCGGGCATCATCAACCGAGACTTTGCCGACGTGAAAGCCATCATGCACGGGCAAGGCTATGCCGTGATGGGAACGGCCGTGGCGACGGGCACAAACCGCGCCGTCGACGCCGCGAACCGCGCCATTTCCAGCCCGCTGCTCGAAGATAATACCATCCAAGGGGCGCGGGGAATCCTCATCAATATTTCCGGGAGCTCGAGCCTCACGCTGCATGAAGTGCACGAGGCCTCGAGCGTCATTCAGAAGGCCGCGCACGAAAACGCAAATATCATCTTCGGTGCCGTGCAGGACGACGCCATGAAGGACACCGTGAAGATTACCGTGATCGCGGCAGGCTTCCGGGAAGCCAACAAGAAAAACGCGCAACAGAGGCCTTCCTTCCTGCCGAAAACGTGGAAGGCGGGACGCGAGATCCAGGATATCCATCCGCGGCAGCAGGAGTTGCCCAATGTCGTCCACCAGGTCCAGCAGAATGTCCGCGAGGTCAGCCACGAAGTTTCTGCAGACGACCTCGACGTGCCCACTTTTCTGCGCAGACAGGCGCAAAAAGCCTAGGCGAAATTCCAGTCTTCGTTTTTCAATCGGGGCGCCAGCCGCAGCGGGCGCCCCGATTTTATTGGATCGCCTAAGTGCGTGCTTGGTTTGAAGGCGCCAGATCGCAAGACCAAGGCCAGGTGTGCAGCGTATTGCGGAATTCCGAGAATGTGCATCCAAGGGATGCTTACAAGCCCGCGGCGTGGCGAAGATGAGTCAAGCTGCTTGTCGACCAATTCCAGTACACGCCCAGAAGCGCCGCTCCATTCCATGCCCACATGAAGAAACGCATTGCTGTCGGGCTGTAGGCTTCATTTTTCCAGAGCAGAGCCGCGTCGAGCAAAAACCAGATCGCGCCGAGTGCCAAGAATCCAGTGATAATCAGGTCCCGGAAGAACATGAACACCAGGGCGCTCTCAACACTAAGCAGACCTGCGATTAGAATTTTCGATGGCACGCTGCCAATCATCGTAGCGGTCGTGTGGCGGCCGCTACGTCTGTCAGGTCCGATGTCCATCACCTCGCCGAAAATATGCGAGTGCATGGCGAAGAGCGCGCCGAACAAGAACGTGGGCCACGGCAGTGGCTCGGCGTGATTCAGCCAACTGCTTAAAACGAATACGAGCAGATAGCTCGCTTGAATCAACACATCGAACGGAGGGTGGCTCTTCCAGCCGAAACGCGGCGCATTGTAGAGCCCGACGGCAATCAGCAGTGCGGCGAACCACCATAGAATGCGTGGCCCGACCAGAAAGAGGAACACGACAAGAAACGGAATCTCTGCAACGGCGATCTGCCATCGCAAGGCGGCGAGTTGTTCGGGCACACCGCGCGAGCCGAACAGAAACGTTCCCTTGCGCGGGTTATAGAGGTCGGCTTCGGCATCCGCAATGTCATTCACGCCGTAGAGAAGAAGCCCCAGCGGGAAGAGCACGAAGAAGAGTCCCAGCCAGAACTTCGCGGAATGAAAAAAATCGCGATGCCCGAGCGGCATGAGATAGAAAAGCGCCGTGGTCGTCCACAGACCGGGCCGCGAGACCTGGATCAGGAATACGTGGAGCGGAACCCGTATCAGGGTTCTCGTCCCACTGGAAACTGTTGTGGCCGCTTCTGCCATTTCGAGTTTCAGAAAACTAGGAACCTCTGCGGCTGAATTTTCACAGCCGTTTCAGCCCCCTTCTAGGAAACTATAGAAGCGAGGTTCCTCCCAATGCCCGATTCGCGCGAAGCGACCTATCCGCCAAGAGCGTTTGGTCTGGGAATATGTGAATTTTCAACGTTTGCGGACACGATGAAGGCAATCTTGCGTTAGACGAGTCCGAAGGAAGCGAATGCGGTGATTGAAGCACAACCCAGCGCGACGCCCAGGACAACTCCTGCGAGGACGTCACTCAAGAAGTGCATGCCGAGGGTAATGCGAGAAACGGCGATGCTTGCGGCCAGAAAGAAAAGGGTGGCCTCGAGCCCGGGGTAGAAGTAGCTGACGACCAGCGCGATGGAAAACGCGGTCATTGTGTGGCCCGAGGGAAAGGAAAACCGATCGGGTGGCAAAATTCTCGACCAGCAATGCGGTTCCATCTGGCAGGGCCGCTGCCGGTGGCTCAGGAGTTTTAGCGCCTTGAAGACGCCGATTCCAACGACGGCCGCTGCCCCAGCCGCGCCTACCGCCGAGAATCGCTGCGGGCCGCCATAAAGGAGCAGGATGATGCCGAGCGCGTACCAAAGCCAGCCGTCTCCCATGCGCGTCGCGGCAATCATCCAGTAACGGATCCACCGCGGCGCTCGCCAACGGTTCAGCCGCCGCATCAACCGATGATCGCGGAGCTCAATGAACCCCCAGACGGTGCGTGCGACTGCCATCGTAGTTCTTAACTCGCCCAGTTAGCCTCGAAGATCGAATCCATTTCCCAGAGCATCCGCGGTTGCTTCTTTTTCTTTTCGATGGCCGCTGTCCACTTGCGGCAGAAGCGCATTTCGTTCAACCAGTGTCCTGCGGTGAAGGCCGGAACGAGGGCCGCGAGGGGGAGCAGCGACAACGTCCACGGTTTCTCGTGGAAAAGTGAGCCGATGATGGAGAATACGTCGGCGGTCAGCTTCCAGTACGTTCCACTTATTCCGTGAATGCGGCCATGTCCGGAGCGCAAGGCCGCAAAGAATTCGTCCACTGTCCGTGCCTCCGGTACTTCGGTATAAGTAAGGCCGGCGCCCGCGATGGTGTGGGAATCGCTCCCAGCAATCTCAATTTTCCTGAGTCGCGCCGCCAGCCGCGCCGCGGCGGAGTTTGCCTTGGCGGTCATCTGACCGTTGCGTGTTTCGAATGCCGGGACGTAGGAAGCCAGCCAGCGAAAGTCCTCCTCTTCCCGCCGGCCCGTCAGGCCCGAGAAGACGTGATTGACACTGAAGAATATTCTTCGCTCCGTCAGATACATCAGCAGCGCAACAAAGTCCGTACGGCGCCGTTGGATCTCAATATGGTCGCGTTCGCTGATGCCATAGACTCCCAGGTGCAGCTCCGTACTGCTCGGCATTCGGCAGGTAACCTCTTCACTTAGAAAGAAATCGGGGTGCCGGCGGAGCGTCTCCCCGGCGTCGATGGAGTCGTGGTCGGTCATCGTTACAATGGACATGCCAAGCCGCTTCAACCGGAGGTATACTTCCGCAGGGTCGTTATAGGACTCGCGGCAAATCCGGTTTAAGACAGGAGTGTTACACATGCCTGAGAATTTGGAGTGAACGTGGAGATCGCAGCGCATGAAACTATTGTTAATGGTCAATATGAACAGCCTGTGAAGAGGTAGCTAATTGTGGATGAATGTACCCATGGAACTACTAGAACACATGAGACTTACGAGATTATCCACATGGCATCGAGCATGCTCTAGTTGGCGAACAAGAAGCGTATGGCAAAATCACGCCCATGAAAAAGATACACATCGTTTTCCATGACGGGGGCGGTGGGCACCGCAACGCTGCCATCGCCCTTCAGACGATTGCGGCCCAGCAGAGGCGCGATTGGCAAATCGAGCTCATACAATTTCAGCAACTGACGGACCAACTCGATGTTTTGCGCAAGCTGACCGGGATTCGCATCCAGGAGCAATACAACATCCTGCTGCAGAATGGTTGGACACTGGGCAGCACGCAACTGTTGCGCGTGCTGCAGGCGACCATCCGGTTATTTAACAATCCGTTGGTGCGCCTCCTGAAAGATTTCTGGATACGAAATCCGGCGGACCTGCTGGTCTCCGTCATTCCACATTTTAACCGGCAGATTTGTGAGAGTTGGAGCGGGGTCTATCCAGAGCGGCCGTTCGTCACCCTCATAACCGACCTGGCGGATTTCCCCCCGCGATTTTGGATCGAGCCGATGAAGGATCAGTATGTGATCGCAGGAACGGAGCGCGCCGTCGAGCAGGCTCGCGCTCTCGGCCATGACGACGCGCACATTTTTCGAACATCAGGGATGATTCTGCGGCCGGATTTTTACACACCCGATCCTTCCGACCCGATGACGTTGCGCAAAGAAATGGGCCTTCGGGTGGATCTGCCCACAGCAATCGTCCTGTTTGGAGGACACGGTTCGAAAGTGATGTACGAAATCACCGAGCGGTTGAACGCAGCCGGAGTGCCGGTGCAGCTCATTTTGATCTGTGGCAGAAACGAAGAGCTCGCGGCGAAGCTGGTTGCGCGAACGTGGCGCATGCCGGTGAAGGTAATCGGCTTCACAAGGGAAGTGTACAAGCTCATGCGCGCGGCGGATTTTCTGATTGGCAAGCCCGGCCCGGGAAGCATTGCAGAGGCCATGGTTCGCGGTCTTCCCGTGCTCATCGAGTGTAATGCCTGGACGCTGCCGCAGGAACGCTACAACGCACAGTGGGTGGAAGAAATGTGCGTCGGCATCGTGTTGAAAAGTTTCCGCGATGTTGTCGCGGGTGTGATGCAGATCACGGACCCGGCGAAGCTTCAGGAGTTCAGAAAAAACGTCGCGGCGCTCGAAAATCGTGCCATTTTTGAAATCCCAGAAATTCTGGCCAAACTCTTGGGTGAGCCGGCAACTGTCCCAGAAACGTGCGACCTGCGTATACCCAGTGCCCACGTCTCAGCGCAGGCTTGAGCAAGATTTGGGTCAACAGAGGAATCTTGGAGTTCGCGATCCAGATGGAAGGCAGTGCCAAACTGAAACTAAGTGCCGGAATTGGAACAGCACAAAAATGCAACCAACGAGTTATCTAGCTGAAGAATAAAGGGTTGTAGCGATTCAACGTGCCCTCGCTGATGGCGCGCCTCGTGCAAAGAACAGTGACGTGGGCGCGTTTCAAATGACGAGATGTGAAGAGAGGCGAGTGAGGGGGAAGGGGCTTGCTCGCCACTTTTTGCAGATCGTTCCCACCTGCCTCTGAGAGGGAAGCTAGGATGGATGACCCCACGCGCCAGTGTGAAAACGACACTGGCATCGAAACGCGCCTTACGGGGCTCCCGATCCCAAGCGGGAGCCCCACTTTTTTGTCCACACCTCGACTGATTAGCATCCGCTTTGTGCGGTTCACCTAATTGACCTTGCGGCTCACAGCGATGCGCGCCTGGCCCAGTACGTGGGCTACTTGAGTCTCACGAAGTCGCGAAGCGTCATATTCAAACGACAACTGGTTTTTAGCTTCGTCGACGCGAAAGCTCCGCAGGCCGTAGGTGTTTGCGAATTCGCCGAGATGGCGCAGTTGCTCTTGCGTCAAGGGAGATTGGAGTTCGTACGTAATTTCCACGAGTGTCATGGCCGCATTATATCAGCCCGCGCAAGGGTGACCCACGTAGCCGCTTGTAACCTCGAATCATCTAACATAATGTCTTGTTAGAACGCGTTCCGATGCCTGATCCACAAAAGCTTGGCCTGCCGATTCTCCCTTCAGTACTACGTGTGAAGGACCCAGTCTGCGGAATGTCAGTGGATCCGCAGAAGCCCGCAGCGAAAGCCGAGCATGGAGGAAAGACGTATTACTTCTGCTCGACGCGTTGCGCCGAACGATTCGAAAAAGAGCCCGAAAAGTTCATGGCGGCACCCGGAACCGTAGGTATGGAACAGCATCCCGCCCCGCCGGGTCATAGTTCGCATACCCAATCGGCCGCCCCTGTGCAAGTCGCATCAAAAAAAGTGCGCTACACCTGCCCAATGCACCCGGAGATCGTGCAGATCGGCCCTGGGACTTGTCCGAAATGTGGAATGGCGCTTGAGCCGATGGATGTTTTCGCCGAAGTAGAAGCCGACCCGGAATACGACTCCATGCGGCGGCGGTTTTGGGTGAGCGCGGTCCTCTCGCTGCCTGTTTTCCTGCTTTCCATGTTCACGGAGAATTCTGCTTTCCATCTGACACCCAGCCTGAAAAACGGGATCGAATTTTTGCTGGCCACACCCGTAGTGCTTTGGGGCGGCTGGCCATTCTTCGAACGCTTCTGGGGGTCACTCATCCATCGCAGTCCGAATATGTTTACGCTCATCGGGCTGGGAACGGGAGCGGCCTATCTGGACAGCGTCGCGGCTACCCTCTTCCCTCAAATCTTTCCTGTCTCCTTCAGAAGCATGGAGGGAGCAGTTCCCGTCTATTTTGAAGCGGCTGCCGTAATCACGACGCTGGTTCTCCTGGGGCAGGTGCTCGAACTCCGTGCCCGGCAGCGCACCAGCAGCGCCATCCGCGCGTTGCTGAATTTGGCGCCTCAGCAAGCGCATTTGGTCGCGGACGATGGAACGGAAACAGACGTCGCTCTCGATCAAGTGAAGCCCGGCGGCAAGCTGCGCGTTCGGCCGGGTGAGCGTGTGCCGGTGGACGGCGTGATCCTCGAGGGCGCAAGTGCGGTGGACGAATCCATGGTCACTGGTGAGCCGATGCCGGTGGAAAAAGCTGCGGGCGAAAAGGTGACCGGTGGAACGCTGAACACTAGCGGAAGCTTTGTGATGCAAGCCGAACGCGTTGGCAGCGAAACTCTGCTCGCGCAGATCGTCAAGCTCGTCGGCGAAGCGCAGCGCAGCCGCGCGCCCATGCAACGCCTGGCCGATAAGGTTTCCGGCTATTTCGTGCCCGCTGTTGTCGCCGCCGCGGCCGTCACATTTCTCAGCTGGGCGCTCCTCGGGCCTGAGCCGCGCCTAGCGCACGCCCTCGTCAACGCCGTGGCTGTCCTCATCATTGCCTGCCCTTGCGCACTCGGCCTGGCTACGCCCATGTCCATCATGGTCGCTGTCGGACGCGGCGCACTGGTCGGCGTTCTGGTCCGCAACGCTGAAGCCCTTGAGACTCTCGCCAAAGTGGATACTCTCGTCGTGGACAAAACCGGCACGCTGACGGAAGGCAAGCCTCAGGTGGGCAACATCGAATCATTCGAAGCGTCGGGGCTCTCGAGTGATGAACTGCTTTCGCTCGCGGCCAGTCTGGAATCGTCCAGCGAGCATCCTTTGGCCCGCGCAATCGTTCGCGCAGCGAAGGAAAAGAAGCTGGCTCTCGCTCCGGTGAAAGAGTTTACTGCAACGCCCGGCGGCGGCGTGGAGGGGCGCATTCAGGGGAAGAGCGTTCTTGCCGGAACGGCGAAGTTTCTGCGCGATCGCGGAATCGAATTGCCGTCGGGGAGGAGCTTGGCGACGCTCGTGCCTACTGCGTCGGCTTTAACACCTGTCTATGTTGGGATCGACGGAAGACCGGCGGGAGCAATCTTGCTAACGGATCGGATCAAGGCCTCCACGCCGGAAGCAATTCGTGCCCTCCGACAAGACTCTGTTCGTGTCGTTATGCTCACCGGCGATCGCCGAATAACCGCATTGAATGTTGCGAAGGAACTGGGCATTGAAGAAGTCGAAGCCGAGGTTCAGCCACAGCGAAAAGGTGAAATCGTAAAGCGACTTCGCGAAGAAGGGCGAATCGTCGCCATGGCGGGCGACGGCATTAACGACGCGCCAGCCCTTGCCGCTGCCGACGTGGGCATCGCCATGGGTACGGGAACGGACGTGGCGATCGAGAATGCGGGCATCACACTGCTGAAAGGGGACTTGCGCGGGATTGTGCGAGCGCGAAAACTCAGCCGCGCGACGATCAAGAATATTCGGCAAAATCTGGCATTCGCATTTCTCTATAACGCGCTCGGCATTCCCGTCGCGGCTGGTGTTTTCTTTCCAATCTTCGGCTGGCTGCTCAGCCCCATGCTGGCGAGCGCGGCCATGAGCTTCAGCTCCGTTTCGGTCATTGCTAACGCCCTGCGTCTGCGCAAAGCAGCTTTGTGAGTGGTTGAGGCAATACATTTTCTCAGTCCGACCTGACCGCAAGCCTTCTCCATCGTCCATAGCAGTAGAACCATGGAACATTTCGGGCAGACGTGGCGTATTCGTCTATAGAAGCGCAGCGAACAGTGCGGGGGTCCTTCTATGTCCAGCAGTGGCAATGGATTAGCGAACGGGAAAAACGGCAAGAAACGCCGAAAGCGGATTATTTGGATCAGTGTCGTCGTGCTCATTCTGGCTGGCGGCGGGTTTGGGGTAAAGGCAGCGCTCAGCCCAAATCGCACGATTGACCCCTCAAAACTTGCTGCGGTCGAGCGCGGAGACTTGGCTCGCGTCGTGGTCGCCACCGGCAAGATTCAGCCTCTGTCGAAGGCGGAAATTAAGTCCAAAGCCAGCGGCATCGTGAAAAAGATTTACGTGGATTATGGCGATCGTGTGAAACAAGGCCAGCTTTTGGCGGAACTCGACAAGATTCAGCTGGAGGCTGCCGCACGCGCCTCTCAAGCGAATTGGCAAGCTGCCGAGGCGGCCCTGGATTCCGCGAAGGCCACGCTCGAGCGCAACAAAGTGGATGCTGAAGGACCCGACGTACCTTTCCTCAAGCGGAACATGGAACGCGCCGAAGAGATGTACAAGGACGGCGTGATGTCCAAGAGCTTGGTGGAGGACGCGGAGAAGAATTATCAGCTGGCGTTGAATAAACAGGTGAGCGCGCAACGAAACCTGACGGTCTCTCGCGCGGAGATCGCCAAGGCGGAAGCCCAGGTCGCGTAAGCCCTGGCGTCACTTGAAAACGCGCAAGAAGATTTGAAGAACTCCACAATTGTCAGTCCAATTGACGGCCTTGTGCTTTCCCGCGACATCAACGTAGGCGATGCCGTCAGTTCGATTCTCGTGCTCGGCTCGCAAGCCACCCCCATCATGACGCTGGGCGACGTTAGCGAAGTCTACGTCCAAGGCAAGGTGGATGAGGCGGACATCGGGAAGGTCTATCTGAACCAGCCCGCGCGCATCGTCGTGGAATCTTTCAAAGACAAGAAATTCACCGGCAAAGTGACGAAAATCTCGCCGCTCGGTAAGGAAAAAGACAACGTCACGACTTTCGAAGTGCGCGTGTCCATCGCCAATCCCACGCTCGAGCTAAAAGCCAACATGAGCGCCAACGCGGAAATCCTCCTGGAAGAAAAGAAGAACGTCCTGATGGTGCCGGAAGCCGCCCTGATTTACGACAAGGATCGCAATGCTTCGGTGGAAATTCCAGATCCCAAAGCGAACAACGGCAAGAAGAAGCTCGGCGTGAAGCTCGGAATTTCCAACGGCGTCAAGACCGAAATCCTCCAGGGTTTGAACGAAAAGCAGGAAGTGGTTCTTCAGTAGAGGATTCCGAGGACGCGAACCCATGTCCTTTCGCGATCTGGTGGTCGATACGCTGGCGACGCTGTGGGCGCACAAGCGGCGTACCTTGCTCACCATGTTCGGCATCGCCTGGGGCATCATCTCCATAACCGTGATGGTCGCCGCCGGCGAGGGCCTCGGTGCCGGCATTCAAAAAAACCAGGAAACCTTCGGCAAAGACGTTATGGTCGTCTTTGCAGGCCGCACCAGCATGCAAGCCGGTGGCTCGCGCGCGGGACGCATGGTGCGCTGGGGTGAAGAAGACTACCTCGAGGTTGCGAAAGAAGCTCCCGCCTGCAAGTACGTGATGCCGGAGCTCGGCAACGACGTTCAGGTTCACAGCCTCTTCAACAGCGGCACGATTCCGACTGTCGGCTCGCTTCCTCCCTTCACGGAAATCCGCAGTATCACCGTAGCCGAAGGCCGCTTTTACAACGACGAGGACAATGCCGAAGCCCGTAGTGTGGCATTCCTCGGCAGCGACGCGAAAAAACAGCTCTTCGCTGAGCGCAACGCGCTTGGCGCGACCGTGTCGATGAACAATATTCCCCACACGGTCATTGGCGTAATGAAGCCCAAGGACCAGAATTCCAGCTACGACGGAGTGGACACACGCAAAATTTTCATTCCCTTCAATGCCATGCGGCGCGATTTCCCGAACAAGCCGCCCGCCATCGAACACAGCGTCGATCGTCTCCTTGTCGCGCCCTGGTCGCTAGAGACCCATCCCGATTGTGTAAAGCAGATTCGCCGCTCTCTCGGCCGGCTCCACAATTTCGATCCTCGCGACAAGGAAGCCGCCGGCATCTGGGACACTGTCAAGGGCGCCGAGGCCAACCGCTTGATCATTGTCGGCATGGAAGTTTTCATGGGTGCTGTGGGAGTGGCCACGCTGTTTCTCGGCGGGCTCGGCGTGATGAACGTTATGCTGGTCTCCGTCCGCGAGCGCACGCGGGAAATCGGCGTGCGCATGGCTCTCGGAGCGACGCAGCGGTCCATCCTGCGGCAATTTTTTCTGGAGACAATTATCGTCGTCGCTCTAAGCGGCGGCACAGGCCTCCTTCTTTCTTATGGCTTCTGCGCGCTGGTCAATCTTTTGCCCATGCCTCCTTTCTTTGAAGGGCTGCTGGCAAGTTGGAAGCTGGGAGCAATGTCCGTGACGCTGCTCGGACTCATCGCCGTCCTGTCCGCACTTTACCCAGCGAATCGCGCCGCGTCCGTCGACCCCATCGAAGCATTGCGGTTCGAGGCGGGAGGCTAGATGCTCTTCGAAATCTTCCGCGAAGCGTGGGCCGCACTGGGGCGCAATCCCCTGCGCAGTTTGCTGACGATGACAGGCATCTCCTGGGGCATCGTCGCGGTGACACTGCTGCTTAGCTACGGTTCCGGCTTCCGTGGCGTACTGATGTACACCTTCGAGGTCTTCGGCAAAGGCGCCGTCGTCTGCTGGCCGGGTACAACAAGCGAGCAAGCCGGAGGCGAACGCGCAGGAAAGGCTGTCCACTTTGAACAAGAGGACGCCGACTGGGTAAAGGCGCAGTCGCCGCTCATTAAGCGCGTCACCCGCGAAACCGTCGAATATCGGGGAATTTCCCACGACGAGCGGCTCTCCGACACGGCGATCCGCGGTGTTTATCCCGAATACGGCGAGATGCGCAACGAGGTGCCGAACGAAGGCCGCTGGATTTCTCCGGAAGATGTCGCCGAGCGGCGTCGCGTGGTTTTTCTGGGGGCGCTATTGCGGAAAAAACTCTTCAGCGGAACGCCGGCCCTCGGCGAAACCGTCCGCATTAACGGTGTCAAATTCACCGTGATCGGCTCGATGGACACAAAATTCTCCGACAGCAACTATTTCACGAGCGACGACGAATCGGCTTTCATTCCTTATCCAGTTGCCGGTGACCTGTGGGACGCGCGCAATGCCAGCGTGATGCTTTTCGAACCGGTTGCGCCCAATTTCGAGGCCGATGCCATGCAGCAGTTCCGCGCTGCCATTGCCAGCCGGCAGCACTTCTCGGCGACGGACAAACGCGCTATCACCATGTTCGGCCGCGAACAGTTCAAGCCCATCTACGAAGGCATAACGCTCGGCATCGAAGCGCTGCTGTTCTTTGTCGGTGCGCTGACGCTGGGAATTGGCGGCGTGGGCGTAATGAATATCATGCTGGTTTCGGTCGAAGAACGCGTGCGCGAGATTGGATTGCGTCGCGCGCTGGGCGCGAAGAAGTCCCACATTCGCTGGCAGTTCCTTCTCGAAGCGCTGGTGATGACGCTCGCCGCAGGTGCAGTCGGTATGCTGCTGTCCGCCGCCATCACCTCCGCGATCGGTACGCTGCCATTCCTCGGTCCCGCGTACGAAGACGATTCTGGCAAGGTGGACATCCACCTGGTGCTGTCCACCGTGACCATGCTTCTCTCAACAGGAATTTTGATCCTCGTCGGCGTGATTAGCGGCTGGCTCCCCGCCATGCAGGCGGCAACGCTCGATCCCGTCGAAGCCCTGCGCTATGAGTAGTTATTGAATTTCCGTTGAAACGTCAGGTTTGTCCAAGGATGGCGTCAAAATAGGCCAGCATTTCGGGGGAGTCCCACTGCTGCTGGCCTATGACTTTGCGAGCGATACGTCCGTGCCGGTCAATGATATAGGCTTCCGGGATCATGGATGTCCCATAGGACAAAGCGATGGGCGACCGATTGTCTTTGGTTGCCGGATCGCGGTAAGTCGGAAAGTTCACCCCTTGTTCACGGAGAAATTTTTGGAATGCTGCTGGGTCTTCGTCGGCGGCGACGCCGAGAACGAGGCCGTTGCGCGATTCAAGGTACCTCTGAAGCCGGTTGAGCGAGGGTGCTTCATTGACGCAGGGAGGGCACCAACTGGCCCAGAAGTCGAGCACGACGACTTTCCCTCGTAAGTCGGACAGATGGCCCGGTTTCCCCGATATCTCCAGTGCAAAATCCCTTGCGGTCTGCCCGGCGATGGAGGCCTCTCCCTGCCGGTAACTAGGCATCGCAAAGACGACGAGAATGCCCACCGCGACTGCAAGAGCGCCCCAGGCGAACGCTTTTCGAAGGATTCCCATCAAATGCTATACTAACGTATCCTCGCTGGATCGGAAACCAGTCCTGCCCCAACACACCATGCCCACGGAAGCACCACACAATTCGCCCGGTCCGGTATCCGCGTTCGCCACCGCATCAGCCCTCGTTACCGCCATTGTCCCCGCGCGCGATGAAGAGTCTGTCATCGCGGCTTGTGTGGAGTCCCTGGCGCGGCAGCCCGAAATAACTGAAATTCTCGTGGTCAACGATGAATCCTCGGATCGCACTGCGGAGATCGTACGTGAACTGATGGTGAAAATTCCGCACCTGAAACTTCTCGAGATCCGCGGAGTCCCAACTGGCTGGCTTGGAAAAAATTATGCTGTTTGGATCGGCGCAAGCCACGCAACGGGCACATGGCTGCTCTTCACGGATGCCGACGCCCTGCACGAACCAGGCGCCGCGCGGCGCGCCCTGGAATTGGCACAGGAAAAGGGAGCGGCGTTGGTTTCGTTTTCCCCGGAACAGATTACGCAGCGCTGGTATGAAAAAGCGCTGATTCCGTTCGTCTACTGCCGCCTCGCAAAATATTTCTCGTTCGATGCTGTGAATGATCCCGCTTCAGACGCAGCGGCTGCCAACGGCCAATTCTTGATGATTCGCCGCGACGCCTATGATGCGATTGGCGGTCACGCGAGCGTCGCAGGCGAAGTGTTGGAAGACGTCGCGCTCGCCCGCCGCGCCAAATCCGCTGGATTTCGCTTGTGGTTCGCCTCGGGTGCGGGCATCGTGCGCGTTCGCATGTACCGCTCGTTCGCCGCCATGTGGCAAGGCTGGAAGAAAAACCTCTACTTGCTCGTGGGCGGTAAGCCCATCTCGGTTTTTCGCGAAATGTACGAGGTCTTCCCGTGGATCCCGTTCCTCGTGATTCTCGCGGGGCTGAAAATCCCGATCGCCGCTTTCCTGGGCGTTTGGTTGTTGATTTTTCGCCAGATCAGTTACGGTTCCGAGCTGCGGCGTAACCATTTCCCATTCTTCCTCATCCTGTATTACGTGCCCGGTGCACTGCTGTATACAGGAGTCCTCTGGGCTTCGTACCGGAGCCACGCAAAGGGCAAGGTTGAGTGGAAAGGCAGGGAAGTGCCGGTGACTATTCCCGGCTCGTCACGATAGGCTAACGCAATGGTTCTCCTCACGCGCAAAATCGAGTTTTCGGCCGCGCACTTTTACCATAATCCGGAGTTTTCGCCGGAGGAGAACCGCCGCGTCTTCGGAAAATGCAACAACCCGCACGGCCACGGCCACAACTACACTCTCGAAGTCACGGTTGCTGGCGAACCTGACCCCGGGACGGGAATGGTATTAGACCTGAAAGAACTGAAGGAAATTCTCGAGCGAGAAGTGATGCAGCGCATGGACCACCGCCATCTCAACTACGAGGTCCCGGAGCTCGCCGGCCAGATTCCCACCTGTGAAAACATCGCCCGCGTAATTTGGAATTTGCTCGAGCCGAAAATCCATCAGGGGAAGCTGCATCGCGTGCGCCTTTACGAATCGCCGGATTTGTATGCCGACTGCTATCGCAATGGATCGAGACCTCTATGAAAGACGCAACGAGAATCGAACTGGGGCGCCGCTACCGCTTCGCGGCTTCGCACCGCCTGCATTCTTCGCAGTTTAGCGAAGAAGAGAATTCCCGCGTCTACGGAAAGTGCAGCAATCCTTTCGGCCACGGCCACAACTACGTCGTCGAAGTTAGCCTGTCTGGGGAAGTGGACCCCGCCACTGGCATGATCGCCAATCTGGCGGACCTGGACAGCTTCGTCGAGCATCAAATAATCGAACCGTTTGACCATCGCTATTTGAACGAAGAAGTCGCCGCTTTTCACGAGACGGTGCCAACCACGGAAAACTTGTGCATCGAGATTTTCCGCCGCCTGCAATCCTTCCCCAAAGCGAAGCTTGAGCGCGTGCGCATCCAGGAAACGGCGAACAACAGTTTCGAGTATGCTGGGGACAATCAATTAGAACCGGAAGGGAATAGGCCGTGAACAAGCCAACCGAAGAAATCCTGCTCCATGACAGCGGGTCGCTCGCAAAACAGGAAACCATCGCCGACCTCGTCCGCAAAATGATCAAGCTCGTGGGCGAAGACCCCGAGCGCGAGGGCCTGCGCAAGACGCCCGAGCGTTTCGAGAAGGCCTTGAAGTTCTTGACCAGCGGCTACCATCAGAACGCCGAAAACATCTTGAACGGTGCTACTTTCAGTGTCTGTTATGACGAAATGGTGGTGGTCAAAGATATTGAATTCTTCAGCCTTTGCGAACACCACTTGCTCCCGTTTTTCGGGAAGTGCCACGTCGCTTATCTCCCCAACAAGCGGGTCATCGGCCTCAGCAAGGTCGCCCGCCTCGTGAACATGTTCGCGCGGCGCCTGCAGATTCAGGAGCGCATGACCAGCCAAATCGCCAAAGCCATCGAGGAAAAAATCAGCCCCGAGGGCGTCGGCGTGATCGTCGAAGCGCGCCACCTTTGCATGCAGATGCGCGGCGTGGAAAAGCAGCACGGCCAGGCCGTCACCAGCGCCATGCTCGGTTCTTTCCGCCACAACAAGCAAACGCGCGACGAATTTCTTTCTCTCGTTCGCAACCAGAACGCCTGAAGGCGTCTTCAAAACGCGTTGCGCCGCCCAGCAGAATCACCTGCGGAATCTTCCTCGACCCACTTGCCTGAACGAGCCGCCTGTGTTCCACTCGGAGCGAGTTGGGCGCCATGATTGGCCAGGATTTCTCGCATTATTCAATCCTTGAAAGGCTCGGTGAAGGCGGAATGGGCGTGGTTTACCGCGCCCGAGACTTGACCCTACATCGTGACGTGGCGCTTAAGTTTCTCAACATTGACATCCTCGACGACCATCTGGCCCGCGGAAAAATCCTTCAGGAAGCCCGGGCCATTTCCGCGCTCAACCATCCCAACATCTGCACGATCTACGAAGTAGGCGAGGCCGAGAACCGGCCGTACCTCGCCATGGAATACCTCGAAGGTCGCCCACTGAACCAGGAAATCACCTCGGGCGGCTTGCCTCCGGAAATCCTGGCGCGCTATGGCATACAACTTGCCGACGCGCTCGGTCATGCGCACGAACGGGGCATCGTGCACCGTGACTTCAAGCCCGGCAATGTGATCGTAACGTCCTCCGGCCGCCTGAAGGTGCTCGATTTCGGGTTGTCTCTGCGAATAGAACCGAAAGTTAGCGAAGATACCACTCAATACGAAGGAACCCGCGGTTCGCAACATCCCGTCACCGGCACTTTGCCTTACACGGCTCCCGAATTGCTCAAGGGGCAAGACGCAGACGCTCGCAGCGACATCTGGGCGCTCGGCGTCGTGCTCTACGAATTAGCCGCCGGCCGGCGGCCGTTTCGCGGCGGAACACTCTACGAACTCAGCTGGGCTATTCTACGCGAGGCTCAGCCTCCCATTTCTCCGCCGCTCCCGCCGCTGTTGCAATCGGTAATAGACAAGTGCCTGGACAAAGACCCCAGTCAGAGGTACCGCTCCGGCGGAGAAGTGCGGGCTGCCCTCGAAACAGCCAGCAACGAGCCGCGTTCGAAGCGCTTAACAATTCCTGTAGATGCGGGACACGAAGCTGCCATGCAAAGATCACACACCCGGCGCGGTCTTCTTTACGGTGCCGCCGCCATCACAGCGCTCGTGCTTGTCATCGTGGGGTTGCGATACAGCGGAAAGAAATCGCGCGCGCCGCAGGTTCCAGTTCCCGGCGCGATCCAGTCGCTTGCAGTGCTTCCCCTAGAAAATCTCTCCGGGGATCCCGCGCAGGATTATTTCGCAGACGGTATGACCGATGCGCTAATCACGCAGCTTTCGCAAATCCGCAAGCTGCGGGTTATCTCGCGGACTTCCGTCATGCAATACAAACGAACACAAAAAACCATCGGAGAAATCTCGCGAGACTTGAACGTGGATTCCGTCGTCGAAGGCTCCGTTGTGCGGGATAAGAACCGTGTGAAGATTTCCGCCAAGTTGATCCAGACCACCGTTGAACAGACTCTCTGGGCGGACAGTTACGAGCGCGATTTCACGGATGTCCTCGCGCTCCAAAGTGACGTGGCCACCGCCATCGCACGAGGAATCCAGGTCGAGCTCTCCGGGCCGGAAGCCTCGCGTTTGGCCAGCAGAAGGGTTGTTGTTCCGGAAGCCTATGAAGCTTATCTCAAGGGCCGCTTTGAAGCCGAGAAGCGCACGCCCGATGGGTTGACGAGCTCCATTCAATATTTTCGAAATGCGATTTCGAACGACCCGGCGTTTGCGGCTGCCTATGCAGGCCTGGCCGACAGTTTGCGGGATCTCAGCAACTATGAGATCCGGTCGCCCGCGGAAGTGATCCCGCAGGCCAAGGCAGCAGCCGAGAAGGCGCTGCAACTCGATGACCGCTTGGCCGAAGCGCACGCTTCCCTGGCCACCATCCGCTTCTATCACCTCGAATGGGATGGCGTGGAAAGCGAGTTCTTGCGGGCCATCGCGCTGAATCCGGGGTACGCTCCGGCGCTGCACTGGTATGCACTGTCTCTCGCGGCGCAAGGCCGTAAAGAAGAGTCCATCACGGAGATCAAGCTCGCGCGGGAGATCGATCCCCGCTCGCTGATCATCAACGCAAACGTCGGATGGTGTTACTACCTGGCGGGTGACGCTGACCGGGCGATTGAGGAAGAAAAGACTGCGCTGCGGCTTGACCCGAGCTTTGGGATCGCTCATGGATATCTGGGCCAGGCCTATCTTGAGAAAAAACAATTTGCCGAAGCCATCGCTGAGTTTCGAACGTTCGTGTCCCTGTCGCCTGGAGAAGCTTCGAGAAAAGCGGAGCTGGCGAACGCCTATGCGCTGGCGGGGAAAAAGGCAGAGGCCGACGACATTCGTCACGAGTTTGAGAGTCCCCACGGTCAGAAGTACATCTCGGCGTACGCTTGGGCCATGCTCTACGCGGGTTTCCGCGACAAACAGAAGACTCTCAGTTGGCTGGAAAAAGCCTTTGCGGAGCGTAACGGCCGCATGGTCAACCTGGCGGTTCATCCACGCTTTGCGTTCTTGCGCCGCGAGCCAGCCTTCCAGAATTTGTTACGCCGGATGGGAATAACTCCGCCGGGGCGCGGCGCGCATACTCGCGGACACACTGAGCCGGGCTCACCGAGCGCAAGAGCTTCATCGCCAAGAATCGTCCCGCTCTACACAAGCGTGGAGTCGCGGGTAGTTCTTGACGCGCTGAGAAGCGTTCGTTAAACTCCGCGCACCATATCGGGAAGTCCAGATCCCGATGCGTTTGCGTCGGGTCTCGCTAAGCCGATGAAGTTTCACAGGGAGGATTTCATGTCCAAGAATAAGAAAAGGAAGAGAGTTTCCCTCAAGCCCGTCATTAAGGCGATTGCCAGAACCACCAAGCAACTGAAAAAGAGTCGCAAAAACGCCTCGCCAGAGGAAAAGAAGATTCTTGATCCGAAGATTAGGGCCGTCGAGAATTTGAGCGATACCGCGCGCAAGATTTGCAAGGGCCTCAGCATCTGAGCTCCGTTCATAACTCACGAGCCAGCTCCTCTTTCCAATACGAAAACGGTGAAGCGCAAAGTCCGCACGACTCGTGTCATCCGCTCGCGAAAATTGGCCGAAATCGGCGCGATACCGGTCTATCGTCGTTCTCCCTTTATTGTCAGCTACTGGCTTGGAAAACATCTCGTCTTTGAAAATTTCGCGACCCGTCGGCGTATCGCTGCCGATCCCGTCACCTGTATGATCCTCGACTTTTTCCAGAATGGCCGGACGCTCCTTGATTTCTTCACCCGTTTCCAGGAGTATGACCTCTCTTCCTTGCGTCGCAGCGTGAATTTGCTCGTGAAGCACTCGATGCTTGAACTCTATGAGGAGCAACGCAGCTTCGCCGGCGAAGCACACGAAGCTTGGAACCAATGGAATCCTGCTGCGGGGTTCTTCCACTTCTCGACGAAAGACGTTGACTTCGAAGTTGAATCGCACAGGTCATTCGCGTTCTTGCAGCGCTTGGCTCGCCTCCATCCGAAACCTCTGCCAGTCAAGCGCTATCCGAGCGCTAAAAAAGTGAGGCTCGATTGGCCGAGCGCCAACTCGGAATTTCCTCGCGTCCTGCTCTCCCGGCGTACCTGGCGGAAATTCTCAAACAATCCCGTGGACCTCGCCACGCTCGGCGCCTTGCTCGGCCTGACTTGGGGCATCCAAGGCTGGGTAGACATCCCCCGCGTCGGTCCTCTGGTGATCCGGACATCGCCGTCGGGAGGTTCGCTGCATCCCATCGAAGCCTATCTGCTTGTGAGAAACGTGCGCGGATTGCGGCCGGGACTCTACCACTATGATAGCGCCGCACACCGCCTCGCTCTGCTGCGCCGTGGCGCGGATTCGCGCCAGATTGTTCGCTACCTGGGAGGGCAGTGGTGGTTCGGCGGCGCTTCCTTTGTTGTGTTCATGACAGCTGTGTTCGGTCGTACCCAGTGGAAATACGATTACGCCCGCGCCTATCGCGCGGTATTGATGGAAGCAGGGCACCTCTGTCAGACATTTTGTCTTACCGCCACTTGGTTGGGACTGGCGCCGTTTTGCACCATTGCTTTCAACGACTCTTTCATCGAGCGAAAGTTAGGTGTGGATGGAATCTCAGAATCCGTTTTGTACGCCGCCGGAGCCGGCATGCGCCCGCCCGACGAAACGCAAGCGCATCTCGGAACAATGGGAGCCCGGGTCCGTTGGCGTCGTTGACGGCTACTTCTTCGAAATATCCACTGAAGCGCGCGTCGTCTCCCACTCCATGCGCAGCGTGCAGCCCGCGCCGCTCGGATCGAACGCAATCGTGAAGTTCTCCACCGTCGCCGGCAGCCTAGAAATTTTCATCTCCACTCGCGCGAGATCATTACCGGGGCCGGGATACGCCGTGCCCCACTCCCCGGTTTTCTTGCTGATGACCAGCGCCCATTTCCCTTCGCCCGGAATCGTGAAAATCGTGTAGCTCCCAGCTGGTACGGCTGTCCCGCCGACAGTCACGTCCGTGTCGGTGACAAATGTCGTCGCTTCGTTTGCTCCGGCGCGCCATATTTCGCCGAAAGGCACCAGCTCTCCGAAGATTTTGCGCCCTTTCTTCCGTGGACTTGAATAGTCCACCGTGATTGTCTTGCCCCCCGCCAGGCTGCACGTCGCTTTCGCTGGCGGACTCGGACGCGATTCCTTGTTCTGCGCCCGCGATCCGCAAGCTGCGAAAGCCGCAATGCCCAACGCCAAACCCGTACAGATCGCCATCGCTCTTTTCATGTTCTCCCCCTTAAATCGCTCTCGATGCCACCCAGCATTCAATCGAATTTTGCGCACCGGTGCAACAACGAAAGCGAATCGCATTTCTGTCGCCGCGCCCGCTTCTGCTTTCACTTTTCTTTACACTTCCAACTCTCTTGTGTTAGCCTGATTAAGTCGAAGAGAAGAGGAAAATTCAGGGGACGACGGAGAGGGCACTTGAGCGAAGCCAAATCGGTGTTGATCGAACAATTCCGGGCCCATGTGAAAGATACGGGCTCACCAGAAGTGCAAATCGCCCTTCTGAGCGAGCGGATCAACTACCTGACGACCCACCTCAAGTCCCACGTGAAAGATCATGCATCGCGCCGCGGCTTGATCATGATGGTCAACAAGCGCCGGCGACTGCTGGATTATCTCAACCGCCGCGACCCGGATCGGTATCGCGAGATTGTTGAACGTCTTAGTCTGCGCAAGTAACCGCCCCACTGTTTTAGAGCGCAACGGGCGGAATTCACTGCGTTATCAAAAAGTGACAACACGGAGCCTGCGATCTTTCAGGTGTCCGGCTTCACTTCAGCCGACGTCTCTCGTGGTATAATCCGGCGCGTTTTGTTTTCCTCCCAGGCAGTTCACACCTCTTTTCTTCTCACGGGTGACCGCGAAGCACTCCCTGCTCTCTGCAGGTGAATTGTTCGCTTTGCGAACGTACCCGAAAATGCACCGCTCGAACGCGGCGCCAAAGGAAATGACTCATGTCTGAAAATACGCACACTCCAGCCCCACATCAGGTCACTGTCGAAGTTGGCGGACGCTCGCTTATTCTCGAGACCGGTAAGATCGCCAAGCAGGCTAACGGCGCCATTGTGGCGCGATATGGCGATACCGTCGTGCTGACGACTGCTTGCATGGCTCCGACAGCCAACGACCGGGATTTTCTCCCGCTCACCGTCGACTATCGCGAAAACACCTACTCCGCCGGAAAAATTCCCGGCGGCTTCTTCAAGCGCGAAGGCCGCCCCTCGGAGAAGGAAATTCTCACCTCCCGCTTGATCGACCGTCCCATGCGCCCGCTGTTTCCGGACTCCTGGCGCAATGAAACGCAAATCGTCGCCCTGGTCCTTTCCGCGGACAGTGACAACGATCCTGATGTAATCGCTGTTACGGCGGCTTCCGCCGCTTCCTATTGCTCGGATTTGCCGTTTGAGAAGCCCATCGCTTGTGTTCGAGTCGGCCTTCTCGATGGCCAGCTTGTTGCCAACCCCACCGTCGCCGATCAGAAGAAGAGCCTGCTGAACATCGTCATCGCCGGCACAGAAGAAGCCATCGTTATGGTGGAATCCGGCGCTCTCGAGGTTTCCGAAGAGGCCGTGGCGGACGCTCTCGAATTCGGACACGCTCAGGTCAAAAAGATCGTCGCCGCCATCAAGCAGCTCCACGCCCAGCTCAAGCCAAAGAAAGTCGTGGTTGCGCCGTGGCCGTTCGACGAAGCTCTCTATAAAGAAATCGAGAAGAAATACGGCGTGCGGCTCCACGACGCGCTCAACACCGAAAAGCATCCCAAAAAGGAAAGCTATCAACTCGTCGACGCTATCAAGGACGAAATCAAGGAATCGATTCCCGAAGAAGACGAGGAGAAGCGCACCCTCGCGAAGCGCGCCTTCGAGCGTCTCCGCGAAAACATCTTCCGCGACGACGTTCTCAACAAGCGCCGCCGCCCCGATGGCCGCGCTTTCGACAAGATTCGCCACATCTCTTGCGAAGTCGGCCTGCTACCGCGCGTTCACGGCTCGGCCCTCTTCACGCGGGGCGAAACACAAGCTCTTGCCACGCTCACGCTCGGCACCAAGGAAGACATGCAGCGCCTTGACCTTCTCTTCGAACAGGACCAGTTCAACCGCTTCATGCTGCACTACAATTTCCCGCCATTCAGCGTCGGCGAAGTAAAGTTTCTCCGCGGTCCCGGCCGCCGCGAAATCGGACACGGCGCTCTGGCTCAGCGCGCGCTTGTGAACCTGCTTCCACCGGAAGCGGACTTCCCCTACGCCATGCGTCTGGTTTCCGACATCCTGGAATCCAACGGCTCCTCTTCGATGGCCACCGTTTGCGGCGGCTCGCTCGCTCTCATGGACGCTGGCGTTCCCATGAAGGCTCCTTGCGCGGGCATCGCCATGGGTCTCGTCGTCGGCGAGGACCACAAGTATTCGATCCTCACCGACATTGCCGGCGCCGAAGACCACTACGGCGACATGGACTTCAAAGTTGCTGGCACGCGCGCGGGGATCACCGCCCTCCAGATGGATATCAAGGTCCTCGGCATCAGCATCGCCATGATGCGCGAAGCCCTGGCGCAAGCCAAGAAAGCGCGTCTCGAAATTCTCGACACCATGGAAAAGACCCTAAACGAAGCGCGCGCGCAAATTTCCGCTTACGCGCCGCGCCTCTTCAAACTGAAGATTCCTCAGGAGAAAATCCGCGACCTCATTGGTCCGGGCGGCAAGAAGATCAGGTCGATCATTGAAGCCACCGGTGTCAAGATCGACGTCCTCGAAGACGGCACCGTGCACATCTTTTCAACCAGCGGCGCCGGCGGCGATGCGGCCCTGCAGATGGTTCGCGACGTCACCGCCAGCGCCGAAATCGGCAAGACCTATCTCGGCAAAGTCGTCCGCCTCGCGGAATTCGGCGCTTTCGTCGAGCTTTTCCCCGGTACTGACGGCCTTCTGCACATCAGCGAAATTTCCGAACACCGCATCCGCGACGTTCGCGATGAATTGAAACTCGGCGACCAGGTCCTCGTCAAAGTGCTTTCCATCGAGGGCAACAAGGTCCGCCTCTCTCGCAAAGCGCTCATCAAGGAGGCCCGCGAAAAACAGCAGAAAGCCGCCAGCAGTGGAGCTTCCGTCACTTCTTCCGATGCAGGCGCAGGCCACGATCGCCCCGCCACCGCCGAATAACTCTTCACCTCGGCTCGTTTAGGGGACGGGCTTCCGCCCGTCCCACTTTTTCTCCACAAAGCAAAAAGCCCGGCGATTTCGCCGGGCCTCTGCCTTGTAGAGGCGGCTTCATGCAGCCGTCTTTCGTTGCATCTCTACTTCGTTACTTCACTGCTTCCTGCTTCTCGCAATGCACCGCGTCCAGAGCCCCCCAAAGCGCGTCGAGCGCTTCCTGCGCAGTCGCCACGATGTCATCCGCACTCCCATCCGCGTGCTCTTCCAGCCACCCGCGCCACGCCGCCCGGTGCGCCTTGTCCGCTTCCTCGTGCACCGTAAAATACGCGAGCCCCTCCGGCTTCTCGAACCCGTAGAATTTCCTCAAGCCGTCGATCTTCGTCGTCGCAATCTCCGGCACCTGCGCTTCATACGCATACAGCGCCGCCACCGCTTCCGCCACCGGCCGGCCCCCGCAAATCTCGCGGAATTTTTCCACCACCGCTTGCGTACCCGGCAGAGCAGGGCAGCAGGTGATGTCATCTTCGCCCACTCCCACCGCCGCTGCAAAGTCCCGCCACAGCTTCGGGTGCGATCCGTTCGTGCTCTCCTCTTCGGCGAGATTTTCCTGAATCACTGTTTGCAGCGGTCCCTCAGTCCGCGCCGCCAGCACCCGCAGATGCTTCGGAAACGCTTCCACGTGCCGGTAATACTGCGCCGCATAAAGCTGCAGCGCCTCGCGGCTCAGCTTCCCCGTCTGCCAATCCTGATAAAATGGATGCTTCAGCAAATTCTTCTCCGCAATCGCCGCATCCAGCCGCGCCAGCAATTCTGTGTTCTTAACGCCAGCATCTGTATCCGCGTTCGTCATAATCGGTCTCCTCCGCAGCTCGCACCACCCAAAGACCTGCGCACACCGCACCATATTTGTGCCGCGCATTTTACCAAACATTGCGGTGAATGAGTGAGAGTTCGTTTACTTGCAGACCGGGCAGATAGGCAACTAGCGGCGAGCTTTTTTTGGAGTCGCCTGCGCGCGATCCTTGTCTTCAAATGCCTGGCCGATCTGACGGATCAGCGTGTCACGCGAAAATGGTTTCTGCAGGACGACGGCTTTCTCGAGAATTTCTCCGCTGCAAGTGTCTTGCTCCAGATAGCCGGACAGGTAAACGACGATTAACCCCGGGAGGCGGGCTTTCAGCTCTTGGGCAAGCTCTGTTCCGCGCATTTTGGGCATTACTACATCCGTCAGCAGAAGATGAATGGAACCCCCGAAGCGTTCCGAAACCTCGAGAGCTTCCACGCCATCCTTGGCCGTCAGCACGCTGTAACCGGCAGACCGCAAGAATTCAGACGCCAGAGATCGCACCTCGTCGTCATCTTCTACAACCAGTATAGTTTCCGATCCGCGAGCGGATCTTGCAGATACCTGTTCGTACGAAACACCCTCTTCCTTTTCGACTACTCGTGGCAAATAAATTTCAAACCGCGCGCCATTCCCCGGTGATGTTTCCACCCAGATAAAACCACCGCTCTGTGTTACGACACCATAAACCGTCGCCAGACCCAGCCCGGTTCCTTTGCCGGCCTCCTTGGTCGTGAAAAACGGCTCGAAGATACGCGACTTCGTGGCGGCGTCCATTCCATGCCCGGTGTCTGTGACCACCAACTGCACATAATGGCCAGGTCTCAACGGCGGCCGCGCTCGAGCATATGCTTCATCCACCTTCAATTTTTTTGTCTCGATCGTTAATTTCCCGCCTTGAGGCATGGCGTCACTGGCGTTTACAGTAAGATTCAACAGCACTTGCTCGATCTGACCTGGGTCCGCTTTTACCCGCCCGAGAGAATCGCCAAGCTGGAAGCCGAACTCAATATCTTCACGAACCAGGCGCCGCAACAGTTTGCTCATGTCCGCGACCAGCGTATTCACGTCAAGAATTCTTGGTTGAAGCACCTGCATTCGGCTGAACGCCAGCAGCTGGCGGGTCAACGAAGCCGCCCGGTCTGCGGTTCTCATTATCTGTTGCGTGCTGCCATAAAAGACGTCCGCCGGCTTCATCCTGTCGATGAGCAATTCGCTATGGCCCTTGATTACCGTCAGGAGATTGTTAAAGTCGTGCGCTACTCCACCCGCCAGGCGCCCCAGCGCTTCCATCTTCTGGGCCTGGCGCAGCTGCTCTTCGAGTTGCTCCCGCTGCGCCTCGTTCCGCTGCAGCGTGCCGCGCATGACGTCAAAAGCACGGGTTACCTCCGCTAGTTCATCGCCTCCGCGCGCTTCGATCGGGTATGAAAAATTGCCCTCATTGAGTGCTTGCACGCCTTCCAAAAGTGCGGCCAGCGGGCGCGTAAATGTATCCGAGATCATAAAGACCAGCGTCCCTCCCGCCAGCACCGCCACCAGCCCCAGTCCGAGGAGTAGATGGTTGAGTCTTGTAAGGTAGGATGCCGCCTCATTGTACGATTTGAGGATGATGAGGTTTGCGGCGGGAATCGAACCTGGAGTGAGATCAACCGAGCTCGCGAAAAACCGCTCGTTGCCGACATAGACCTGTTCCCCTGTGGGCTGGTCCTGAATCTGCCTGACCACTTCTTGCTCCTGGAGGGCGGACAGCGTGCTCACCACGACATCTTTGCCGTAGCGGAAGATAATTTGGCTCGATGAAATGCGGCCCAAATCGCTGGCTGCTCGAGCATCCATGGAGCGACCCACCACCACGGTCCCCAGGAGATTGCGCTTTATCGGGGGGCCATCGTAAAAGCGCTGCAGCACGACCTGGTAGACGTTCTTGTCATTGATCCACCACGCGGACACGCTGCCATTGCTTAGGGAGCGATGAAGCATTTCCTGCGCGACCGCGGTAGGGAATACCGAGGTCGTCGCGCGCAAGGCCACAAGCTTGCCCTTCTTGTCTGCAAGGCCAAACATGTTGCAGTCATCCGATTTCCAGGGATCTTCGCTCGCATCCTCGATCGCCGTGGTGTCTCCGTTCCTCATGTACGCCAGCGAGGCCAGCAAGTCCGCCTTACGACTCAGGGCCATTTGGTGCTGGTGTTCCATCACCTGAAACATCAGGGTGGCGTTGCGCGCATCCTGCTCGACTTGATGTTGCATCTGTACCTGCGCGCTTCGCCGCACCACGAGCAGGGTCGCGCACGTCAGGCCGGTGGAAAGGAGCACAAATGACAGCAGGAGCTTAGTGCGCAAGCGCAGGTTTGCAACGCTCACAGGCAGCGATTGCGAGGAGATGCCGCCCAGAACGGCCATGCCCCACAGGGACGTTAAGTTCATGGTTGTGGCATCTTAGCATCCATTCCTTGGGAGAATGAATGGTCAAGCGGTACCAAGGGGGGAAGTACTTTAGTTTCATTCGGAAAGCACAGCTCCGGAATGAAACTCCTGGAATGAAGATATCCCACGGTCGCACACCTTGGACGCGACTGGTGAAATCCCTCCACGAAGCCTTCCTGAAGGACCGCAATAGCAGGACTCGCACAGGGATGCAGCGATCAGACTGGGTTTACGAGTAGAAGTTTCCGGAGTCAGAAGACCCTTCTCCCTTAGGTTTTAGTGGATTCCGCAAATGGGATTACGACTCCGTCCCGTGCACACGCTCAATGTCCGCCCCCACTCCGCGCAATTTCTCCACGATGCCTTCATAGCCGCGGTCGATGTGATACACGCGGTCAATAGTCGTCGCGCCGCTCGCCACTAGCCCCGCCAGCACCAGCCCCGCGCTCGCCCGCAAATCCGAAGCCTGCACCGTGGTTCCAGAAAGCTCCGCCGGCCCATGTACCACCGCCGTGCGCCCCTCGATTGAAATATTTGCCCCCATGCGTACCAACTCGCTGGCGTGCAGATAGCGGTTCTCAAATATCGTCTCGGTGATGACCGATGTCCCCTCCGCCTGCGTCGCCAGCGCCATATACTGCGCCTGCATATCCGTCGCAAAGCCGGGATACTCTTCCGTCGTGACGTCCGCCGCAACCAGTTTCTTCGCTCCCCTCACACGCAACGTGGTCTTGTCCACCTCATCGACCCGCACGCCAGCCTGCTGCATCTTCGCAATCACCGCGCCCAGATGTTCCGGCGCGCAACGGGTCACCGTCAAATCACCTCCGGTAATCGCTCCCGCCACCAAAAAAGTCCCCGCCTCGATCCTGTCCGGGATGACCGTGTGTTCCGTCCCGTAAAGTTTCTCCACTCCGCGAATCCGCAGCGTGGATGTGCCGTCGCCTTCGATCTGCGCACCCATCTTGCGCAGCATCTCCACCAGGTCCGTCACTTCCGGCTCGCGCGCCGCGTTTTCCAAAATCGTTTCGCCCTTTGCCAGCGCCGCCGCCATCAATAAATTTTCCGTGCCCGTCACCGTGATTTTCTCAAACACGATGTGCGCGCCCTTCAGCCGTTCCTGGCCCGGCACTTTCGCTTCGATGTACCCGTGCGAGGTGGCGATTTCCGCGCCCATCTTTTCCAGCGCCGACAGGTGCAAATCCACCGGCCGCGCCCCAATCGCGCACCCTCCCGGCAAGGAAACCTTGGCCACGCCAGCGCGTGCGATCAGCGGCCCCAGCGTCAAGATCGACGCCCGCATCGTCTTCACCAGTTCGTACGGCGCCACGGCGTCGCTCACCGTGGACGCTTCCATGGTGTAGTCGCTCGCTGGCAGCTCGGTGACGGAAACCTTCGCGCCCATGAACGCCAGCAGCTTGCTCATGGTGATCAGGTCGCGCACTTTGGGAACGTTGTGCACTATTACGGGCTCCGCGGTCAGCAGCGACGCCGCCATTACCGGCAGCGCGGAATTCTTCGCCCCGCTGATCGCCACTGTCCCGTGCAGCGCCTTCCCGCCCCTGATCAGAAATTTATCCATTCAGCCCTTTGCCCCTCTTGGACTGCGGCAGCCCTGCTGCCGCTTTTCTTTTTCTTTCTCTTTCCTCTTCTTTCTCTCTTACTCTGCTCCGTGCTCTCTGCGTCCTATGTGCGCGGCGCCCGCCCCGACCCTGTCGGGGTGTTAATTCTTTCTCTTCATTCCCCCGACGCCCGCCGCAGATTCCCACCTGCCCGCCCAAGCAATCTCTGCGCCTCCCGCGCCTGAACACCCCGCTTCAACATCACCAACGCCACTCTCATATTGTGTCCCGCCGCCCGCAGAGCGTGTTCCGCCGCTGACAGCTTTTTCCCGCTCGCCTCCGCCAGGATCCGCAGCCCCCGGTCAATAAGCTTCTGATTTGTCGGCTTTACGTCAATCATCAAGTTCTCATACACATGTCCAAGCCGCACCATCGCGGCCGTAGACAGCATGTTCAGCACCATCTTCTGCGCCGTCCCCGCCTTCAACCGCGTCGACCCCGTCACCACTTCCGGCCCCACCTCCGGCGCAATCACAATCTTCGCCAGCCGCGCCGCCGGCGTGCGCCGGTTCGATGTAATCGCCACCGTCATCGCGCCGCGACTCCGCGCATATTTCGTCGCCCCAACCACGTACGCCGTCGTCCCGCTCGCCGTGATCGCCACGACCGTGTCGTTGCGCGTCAAGTTTTTCTTGCGCAATTCCCGCTCCGCGTTTTGAACGGAGTCCTCCGCCCCCTCCACCGCTCCCGTAACCGCGTGCCTTCCCCCCGCAATCAACGCCTGCACCAGCTTCGGCGAAACCCCAAACGTCGGCGGACATTCCGCCGCATCCAGCACCCCCATCCGCCCGCTCGATCCCGCCCCGACATAAAAGAGCCTTCCGCCATTTCGAATCCCGCTGGCTATCGCATCCACCGCTCGCGCAATCGCCGGAATCTCCCGCCCCACCGCACGCACCACCCTGCGATCCTCGCGATTCATCAACCGCACGATCTCACGCGCCGTCATGCGGTCGAGAGTCCTCGAAGCCGCGTTCCTTTGCTCCGTGGGCGGGTGCTTCATGCGCCTGCCTTCTTTGGCGTGAGACCTCATTGCCGCATTATATCTGTGCACTGGAAGCTCGGCGAATCCGCCGCCCAAGGAACACATCCTTAGTTAACGCGAAGTACAGCAACTCGCCATCAACTAAATCACTTCCCCGGGAATCAGCTATGTTAAAAAAGAATTGGTTTCATCGATCCGTCAAAACGGAACGGTTGGAAATCCCGTCCATGGACATTCTCAAGAATCTCTTCGAGCAGCATTTCCGCACGCCGCTCGAACGCATGCAACCCTTGCAGGGCCATCTCGGTGGTTCGGGACGCAAGATCATCCGGCTTACCAGCGGAAAAATCAGCGCGATTGGTATTCTCTATGCCGTCCGCGAAGAAAACGTCGCCTTCCTCGAATTTTCCCGGCATTTTCGCCGCCACGGTCTCCCCGTGCCGGAAATCTACGCCGAAGATCTGGACCATGGAGCTTATCTCCAAGAAGACCTCGGAGACACGACGCTCTTTGAGTTTCTCTCGATAAATCGCACCGGTGAGGACGTCGCCCCCCAAGTGGTGGAAATCTATCACGAGGTTGTGGCCATGCTGCCGCGTTTTCAGGTCGAAGCTGGCCGCGACTTGAACTACAAAGTCTGCTATCCCTGCGCCAGCTTCGACCGCCAGTCCATCGCCTGGGATTTGAATTATTTCAAATACTATTTTCTCCGCCTCGCAGGCATCTCCTTCAACGAGCTAGCCCTTGAAAACGATTTCGGCCGCTTGACGGACTTCCTGCTGACCGCCCCGGGCGATTACTTCCTCTACCGTGACTTCCAATCACGCAACATCATGTTGCGTGACGACGAGCCCTTTTTCGTGGATTATCAAGGCGGCCGCAAAGGCGCTCTTCAATACGACATCGCTTCTCTCTTGTACGATGCCAAAGCCGACCTGCCGCCGGAGCTCCGCCAGCAGTTGCTCGATCATTATCTCGATACGCTCGCCCGTTACATCAAGCTGGACCGCGAAGCGTTCCTGCGGCACTACTACGCCTACGTGTACGTTCGCATCATGCAGGCATTGGGCGCTTATGGCTTCCGCGGCTTCTACGAACGCAAAGCCCATTTTCTCCAGAGCGTGCCATACGCCCTGAAAAATCTGCGCTGGCTGCTTCACCATGTCGAGCTGCCCCTCTCCCTGCCCACGCTGACCGACGCATTTAAAAGCATGCTGGCCTCGGAGAAATTGCAGAGCCAGCCTTCCGAACCGGAAAATCTTCTGGTGCGGATTTTCAGTTTTTCATTTCATCGGAACGTGCCTCAGGACGATACCGGGCACGGCGGCGGATTCGTTTTCGATAGCCGCAGCCTCCCGAATCCCGGCCGCGAAGGCCGCTTCAAATCTTTGACCGGCAAAGACGCTCCGGTCATCGATTACTTCAATCAACAGGAGAGCGTGCATCAATTCCTCTCAAGCGTCCTCCCGCTTGTGGATTCGACCGTGAACACGTATCTGCAGCGCGGCTTCAAGAATTTGATGGTGTCGTTCGGCTGCACCGGCGGCCAGCATCGCTCCGTCTATCTTGCGGAGCAATTAGCCAAAAGCTTGCGCGGTAGGGAAGGGGTGGACGTCGTCGTACGGCATCTTGAACTGGAGCAGCTCGGCAAATGAAAGCGCCCCTATGAAGAATCCGTGTCGCAACTGGGGGTCGGACCTTCAGGTCCGACATAAGTCGTGCCTTTTGTTCACGGCTTCAGCCGCTGCGGAATTGGCTTTGCGGTTGCCACAAAGGCTCATGAAAGCCCCTCAATGAAAGCAATGATCTTGGCCGCCGGCCTCGGCACCCGCCTGCGCCCGTGGACCGACAATCGCCCCAAGGCCCTCGTCGAAATCAACGGCCGCACTCTCCTCGAAATCACGCTTTCCCGCCTGCGCTCTTTCGGAGTCCGCGAAGCTATCGTCAACGTCCACCACTTCGCCGAGATGATTCTCGACTATTTGAAAGCCCACGACAATTTCGGCATGCGCATGGAAGTTTCGCGCGAAGACATCTTGCTCGACACCGGTGGCGGTCTGAAAAAGGCCGCCTGGTTTTTTCTTGAAGACTCGACCCATCTCGAAGAGCCCTTCCTTCTGCACAATGTGGACGTCATCAGCAACATCGATCTCCACCGCATGGTGCAATTTCATTCCGAAAATCACGCTCTCGCCACCCTCGCCGTGCAGGCCCGCGAAACCTCCCGCTACCTGCTCTTCAACGATCACCTTCAGCTTTGCGGCCGCCGCATCGGGCGCGATCACGAACCCGAAATTGCCCGCCCTTCACCACATCTCCAACCGCTGGCCTTCTCAGGCATCCACGTCATCTCTCCGCGCCTGTTACCGATGATCACGGAAGAAGGCGTTTTCTCCATCATCCCCACCTATCTGCGTCTCGCTGCCCACGGAGAAAACATCCTCGCCTTCCGCGCCGATGACAACTATTGGCGCGACCTTGGCCGCCCCTCCGATCTCACCCAAGCCGCCCTCGATTTGAAGCAAAATATTCTTTTCTAATACGCTTGCCGCTACCCTCCGGCAATGGCCCCTAGGATGAGAAGAGGTTCTGCTCCCGACACGATCGCGTCGGGCAGTGGGGCGTCCGGCAGCTCATGGGACAGATCCTCCCCGCAGGCAAAGAACCGCAAAAATGGTCGCCGCTGTTGCGTGATGTGATCGCGGATCGTACCCCGCAGCATCGGATAGCGGACCTCGAGCGCGTCGAGGACCGAGCGCTGCGTGGCCGGTCCCTTGATCTCGAGCTCCACCTCGCCGGCGATGCGCGCCAGACCTCGCAGGTGTGGCGGGAGCACAACTCGGATCATGGCAGCGTCTGCACCTCGACAGAAAGCACGGCCGGAAGATCTCGTACGATGGGGGCCCAGTTGTCTCCTGCATCGGCCGAGCCATACACCTGCCCGCCGGTGGTGCCAAAATAGATCCCGCATTTGTCGAGCGAGTCTACGGCCATCGCGTCGCGCAATACGTTAACGTAGCAATCCTTTTGCGGCAGACCCTTCGTGAGTGCCTCCCACTCGTTTCCGCCGGTGCGGCTGCGATACACGCGCAGTTTCCCATCGGGAGGGAAGTGCTCCCCGTCGCTCTTGATTGGAACAACGTAGATGGTCTCCGGCTCGTGCGCGTGCACGTCAATCACAAACCCGAAGTCGGTCGGCAAATTCCCGCTGACCTCTGTCCACGAATCGCCGGCGTTATCGCTGCGCAGGACATCCCAGTGTTTCTGCATGAACAGCACATTGGGTCGCGAGCGGTGCATGGCGATGCGGTGAACGCAATGGCCGACTTCGGCCTCCGGACTGGGAATGTAGGGGGATTTCAGCCCGCGGTTAATCGGCCGCCACGTTTTGCCTGCATCGTCGGTACGGAACGCGCCCGCAGCCGAGATGGCAATGAACATCCGGCCAGGGTTGCTCGGATCCAGAAGGATGGTGTGCAGGCACATCCCTCCGGCTCCCGGCTGCCAGCGCGGTCCCGAGCCGTGGCCCCGCAATCCGGAGAGTTCCTGCCAAGACTTGCCGCCGTCGGACGAGCGGAACAATGCAGCGTCTTCCACTCCAGCGTAGACCGTGTCCGGATCGGTAAGCGAAGGTTCGAGATGCCAGACGCGCTTGAACTCCCAGGGATGCTGTGTGCCGTCGTACCACTGATGAGTGGTCAGGGGCTTCCCGGTCTGTTCGGAGGTGTCGTATGCAAACTTGTTGCTCTCTCCTTTTGGCATTCCGCCTGGCGCAGTGGTCGGTTCGCTGGGTGGCGTGCCTGGCTGTATCCAAGTTTTGCCGCCATCATCTGAGCGCTGGATGATCTGCCCGAACCAGCCGCTGCATTGCGACACATACAGCCGGTTCGGATCAGCGGGCGAGCCCTTCACATGATAGATTTCCCAGCCCGCAAAGTGGGGACCACTCACCTCCCACCGTTCGCGCTTGCCGTCTGATGTCAGGACGAACGCGCCTTTCTTTGTGCCAACCAGCACCCGTACCTTGCTCATCTCTCTCTCCTTTTTAAGCTTCGCGAATTCATATTGAACAACGCCATCCGCACAATGACAAGACTTCGCCCCCATTCTCGCCTAAGCTCTTTGCCCGCGCGACTGGGTCGCGTGCCAGGCTACCGTCATCAGCCATTCTCCCGGATAGTGACGGGCGACAACGGCCCCCCGGCACATCTCGCATTTTCTTAGACGCTCTGCGGCCTCGGACGTTCGTGCAGGATCATTCCCAGACGACTAGATGGCCGTCAGCACACTAAACTCCAAACTGCCGCAGATGATGGTCCAGATGCTTGTACATCAACGTCGCCCACTCCTCCGGCGTCAGCCGCCCAAAGAAGCTATGCGGATGCGTGGTGCACCCCGCCGGCCCGGCTGCGGCAAACCGTTCGATCAATCCGCACAACCGCTCCCGTTCCGTTCCCAGGTCCCGTTCATCCTGCACCACAAGATCCTTCACCGTCGGCGAATTCCGGCGCATCGGTTTGTCGTTCCCAAGCGCCATCGGCTTCACCATCCGCCCAATGATCCGCCCCAGCAACAACCGCGGCGGAATCCTGTCCCCTACCGCCAACTCTATCCCCCTGGAGCAATGCGCCAGCGCCTGCGCTGGATTCATCTTGCCCCACAGCCGCTCGCTATCCGGCCTCAGTCGCGCCATCCGCTCCTTCACTTCTCCCACCCTCGCCGCTTCAAAGAGATTTTTCATGCGGAAAGACCTTCCCCACTCAACCCCTCACAACCAAGTGCATCTGAGCACCCCTGCCGTGAAACTACAGTGTGTCCAGTCATCATCGTCTCCTTGCTTATGGTCTGAACCCTTCGTGCACAGCGTTGCATTTTACAATCTAGACCGTGGGAATGAGTATTTCCGTGACCAACTGCTGCTCAGGTGTTGTTCTCGGATCATTGGCGTAATTTTCAATGCAGTAGTCATCTCGAAGCTGGATTTTTGCCTCGGAGATGATCTCAAAAACGCGGCCACATGCTTCGGGTAGGTTTGAATAAGGTCCGGTTAAAACAAAACGGCTGTACTTACCGCCGTTGAATTTCTCGTATTTCAGGCCCTCGGGTAGATTTTTAGGCCCTGCGGCGAGCGAAACACTCGCGCGGTATATCTTTGGCTCCACTTTGTACAGGCTCATGTATCCCGTGATCTTGTTGTGTTCTGAAATCCTGGGAACAAGTTGATGCAAGTTCTTCCAAGCTTCAGGAGCAGTATTTTGGAAAGGTCCGATTTTCTCGATAAAAACGTAATGGGTTTCGGGCCAGTTCACGATGTCAGGTACTTGAGTGAGGTTCATAAACTCCCTTCTTGCGGTTGCCACGATGCTTCTCCTTCGCTTTGAAAGTCCTTCGAAAACAAGACCGTTTGTATAAGGAAAGTAAGTCTGCCCAAGTTACTTGTGAAATACAAGTGAAATCTGATACCATCTGAATGTGCAAAAGAAGAAGACCAGTCCGAAGCGCCGGTCGGGGTGTCCGCTGAACGCTTCCGTGGAGATGCTGGGCGATCGCTGGTCGTTGCTGATTATCCGCGACATGATGTTGCGGGGGTTCCGGAGCTACAAGGAATTCCTGGAGTCCTATGAAGGAATCGCGACGAACATATTGGCAGATCGCCTGCGGAAGCTGGAAGCTTATGGAATCATCGCCGCGGAACAAGACCCTTCGGACGGCCGAAAACTGATTTACCTGCTCACAGCGAAAGGCCTTGATCTTGCGCCAGTCCTCACGGAAATGGTTCTCTGGGCCGCCGCCCACGAAAGAACGGAAAATCAAGCGCTTGTCCGGCTGATGCAGAAGGACAAGAAACAATTCCTGGCTGAAGTGCGAAAACGCTGGGCAGCAAAGTCAATCCGTTCAACGCCTGGCTAGTATTGTGTCCCGGAAGTTCCTCGCATTTCTCTTTAGGGGTCAGGGCTTTAGCCCTGACATAAAGCCTGCAGGATGAATTGGGCTTTAGCCCCTGAGGACAATAAACTTCTTCAAATTATTTGCAGGACAGTATTCCAGTTCCGGGCGGAACTCCTCGCAGGGCGTTCTCCGTGGTGGTTGGTGTGCCCCTTACCCCGAGCGAATGTTCGCCGCCCGCCTCCGAACGCCGGGCGTCGTCTCGGCAGGCTGGCCGCTCTGACGCAAGCCGCTCAAGATTTGTAGCAAAACGTTTCTCTGTAATACACTCGCCGTATTTCGCTAGGCGCCTTATCAGAAATGGCTGGGCTTCTTATGAAAAAGGCTCTGCTTTACTTCCTGGTTCTCCTGCTCCTAAGCTCTGCGGTCGCCGGTTACGTTTTCTGGTCCATGGGAAACGCCGGTTTCTGGGAGTCCTCCATCCGAAAATTCGAAGCGGAGGACCGCGTTCACCCACCGAAGGTTGGAGCAATTCTGTTCGTGGGCAGTTCCAGTATCAGGTTCTGGAACACTCTGGCGCGCGACATGGAACCACTGGATGTCGTCAACCGCGGCTTTGGCGGGTCTCAGCTTGCCCATGTGAATCAATTCGCCGATCGAATCGTCCTCCCGTACCGCCCGCGGGCCATCGTGCTCTATGCCGGGGAAAATGATCTTTCCTGGCCTTGGTCCAATTCTCCGCAAACTGTCCTGAACGACTTCAAGCGTTTCGTGGCAATCGTTCACACTGACTTGCCCGAAACTTGGATCTACTATATTTCCATGAAGCCCTGCCCCGCGCGCTGGAGCAACTGGACCACCGTGCACCAGACCAACCGGATGATTGCGGAGTTCGTCAGTGGCCAGGAGCGCGTGCAATTCATTGACGTGACACCGCCGATGCTCGACGCTCACGGCAAGGTCCGTGGTGATCTCTTCCGCTGGGGTGGCCTGCATCTCAATGCTAGGGGATATGCCCTTTGGACTTCCATCATCAGGTTTATTATTTTGGGGCGCTTCCCCGTAGAGAAGGCTGCCGGAATTGTTCAGGACGTTAAGCCTAGCGGAGAGCAAAGAGTGAGAACTCCATGACCACGATCCTTGCCCCACCCAATCTCTCCTCCAGGCCGTTTGGCTTAATCTGTGAGCGCGCCATTCTCGCATCCCCCGCCACGCTCTTCCGCGCCTGGACCGAACAGTTCGATCGCTGGTTCGCCGCCCCCGGCTCTGTCTTGATGAGACCCGAAGTCAACACCGCCTTCTTTTTCGAGACCCATTTCCAAGGGCAGCGCCATCCCCACTACGGCCGCTTCCTGCGGCTCGAACGCGACCGCCTCGTCGAACTGACTTGGCTCACCGCCGCCACCAAAGGCGCCGAAACCGTCGTCACCGTGAACCTGACTCCCATTAACGCCGGCACCCAACTCCGCCTCACCCACGCCGGCTTCCCCGACGAGGAGTCCAGAAAGCGCCATGACGACGCCTGGCCAAAGATCCTCGCCCATCTCGACCAGCGCCTCTCGGCTCCCGCCTAACCAACCCCTGCGCAATCTTCAGGTGTCATTCCGAGCGGAGCGAGGAATCTGCTTTTCACCAACAACCAAGTTTTCCCCCTTGACACAGGGTTACTGCTCGTTTATAGTATCGACTAGAGAAAAGCGCGGTTAGAGACCGGTAGCGCCAGCATCTTGCTGGCGTTTTTTGTTTTAGTGCTAGCTGTTGCGGCTAAGTCCTTTAGAATGCGCACTTCTGAGCAAACGCATTGTTTTGCCGGGTTTTGGCCGAATTTGCCGGTCCGCAAGTCCTTCAGAATCCGCACTTCCGCGAAACCTCATCCGTAAGCTGTTTAGAATGCGCACTTACAAAAAAAGGGGGGTGGGGTGGGGTGGGAGTACCCGAATAGTTACTAGCGAACGCTCATTCTACTGGGGTTACTTCGGAGCCGCGGCGGAAGCAAAGCCCAGCGCCTGCATTACCGCATCATGCAATGCAGGCCGCACTTGAGCGATTTTTTGATTCTCGCGCGTGGGGTTGACGCGATTCGTCAGCAGCACCACAAACAGTTGCCGGTCCGGATCGATCCAGATCGATGTCCCGGTAAAACCCGTGTGCCCGAAGCTATGCGCCGAGAAATAGTGCCCGCTCGACCCGCCTTCGGTAGGCACGGCCCAGCCCAGCGTGCGTGTGCCGTCAGAAAGTTTTTGCGGCGTGGTGAACTGCGCGACCGTCGCGCGTCGCAATATCCGCTGGTGCGAGTAAACGCCTCCGTTCAGCAGCATCTGGCAAAACGCCGCCAGGTCCGCCGCCGTGCTGAATAATCCGGCGTGCCCGCTGACGCCGCCGATGGCGAACGCATTCTCATCATGAACTTCCCCTTGCATCAGCCGCTTGCGAAAATTGGCGTCAAATTCCGTCGGCGCGATCGACGGCCAAAGTTTCTTCGGCGGGCGAAACTTCGTCTCGCTCATTCCCAGCGGCTTGAAAAGGTGCGCATCCGCCAGATCATCCAACGTTCTGCCGGTCAGCCGCTCAACAATCTCCGCCATCAGAATGATGCCGAGGTCGGAATACACTTCCTTCGTGCCGGGCTGATACTCCAGCGGCTCGGCAAAAATCTTCGCCAACGTTTCCGGTTTGCTTTTCGACGTCCGCCAATATTCCTTGAACGGCGGCAGTCCCGAAGTGTGGGTCAGTAGATGCCGCACCGTCACTTCATGCCGCCATTCGGGCTGCGGCTCGCCGGCCCATTCCGGCAAATAGCGCTCGACGCGCGCGTCTAGATCCAGCGGAACAGCGAAGTCGCCTTCCACCAGCTTCGCAACCACCGTCGTCGTGGCTACGACCTTGGTCAGCGATGCGATGTCGTACATCGTATGAACATTCGTCGCGGGCGCTTTTGCCTCATAGCTGAGTTTCCCAAACGCGCGCGCCGCAATCTTCCCGCGATAACCGACCGCCAGTGTGGCGCCGGGAAACGCCTCGTCCGCGATCGCGCGTTCGATCACCTCGTACGCCGGACGTAGCTGCGCATCGCCGCTCGCATCCATCGGCTGCACGGTCATCGGATTCGCCGGAACATCGATCCCAAAACCCGCTTTCAAATCAATCCCAGGAATCGTCACCGGCAAATGCCCGCGCAGGGGGATCTGCCCGAAGAGCGCCCGCGCAACGGAAATCTGCGCCACGTCGCTGATCCCAAAAGCTGCCAGCCAAGTTTCCGCCTTCGGAAAATTCTCAATCAAGTACGGGCTGCCCAATCCAAGCGTGATCACTGGCTTCCCAGTCTTATAGATCTGCTCCGCCAGCGCCGCCTGCTCCGCCGGAACATCCACATTCCCTTTGCGATCGCTCACACGCACAAAAAACGCCAGAATCGCCAGGTCGTAGGTATCCGCCGTCGGAAGCTTTAGCAAGTCTGCCTTCACAAACCGCGTGTCCGCTCGCAACGCCGTCAGCGAATCGAATCGCGATCGCAGCTCACGCTCCAAATCTTCCCCGGGATACGGTTCCGGGTCCGCGTAAAGCGCCACCAGCAGCCCCCGCAAAGGTTTCGTGCCGTCCAGCGGCAGCCGGTGCGCCGTATCGCGCAGCAGCGTCACTCCCCGATCCGAAATCTCCTGCGCTTCCTTCTGCCACGCGCCGCTGCCGAATTTTTCATTGATTGCGTTCACGTCCACGAGCCGCTCTTTATGCAATCCTAGCCGCGCCTTGGCCTGCAGAATGCGCCGCACCGACGCATCCAGTCGCTCCCGCGAAATCCGTCCGCTCTTGACCGCCGCTTGCAGCGCCTCGAACGCCGCATCCGGCACCGGCGGCATCAAGACCGCATCCGCGCCAGCGACAACCGCGCGCACCGCCGCCTCGCCGGGCGCATTCCGCACCGTGATCCCGCCCATGTCCATCGCATCGGTAATAATGAGTCCCTGAAACCTCAATTCGTTTCGCAGGAGCTCCGTCAGAATGTGCGGCGAAAGCGTCGCCGGAGTATCCGGATCGGGCTCCAGCGCCGGAATCGACAGGTGTCCCGTCATCACGCTGCTCACGCCCGCGTCCATCGCCGCGCGAAAGGGCACCAGCTCCATCCGCTCGAGCCGCTCCCTGTCGGCGTGAATCACCGGCAGATCCAGATGCGAATCGCTCGCCGTATCCCCGTGCCCCGGAAAATGTTTCGCCGTCGCTAACCCGCCGTTTTCTTCCACGCCGCGCACGAACTCCGCGACAAATTCTGCGACGCGCGCCGGATCTTCTCCGAACGACCGCGTGTTAATGATCGGGTTGCCTGGATTGTTGTTCACATCCGCGACCGGCGCGTAAATCCAGTGAATGCCCACGGCTCGCGCTTCCCGCGCCGTGATCCTGCCCACCGTGTACGCGTCTCGCGGATTGCCGGCCGCAGCCAGCGCCATCGCCGTCGGGAACGACGTGCCTTCATCCAGCCGCATCGCTGTGCCGCGCTCGAAATCCGCGCCGATCAGCAGCGGCAGCTTCGATTTCACTTGCAGTTGATTCGACAGCACCGCAGTAGGGTACGCCTGGCTCTTGACGATGCCCAGCGGCGAGGCTTCCGTGACATTGATAAACCCGCCGACGTGCAAGTCCTTCACGTCATGCATCATTTTTTGATACGCGGGCGCGTCCGCCGCCGTAAAATTTCCGTGATAGGTGGTGAAAAGCAATTGCCCGATTTTTTCATCGGTGGTCATCTTCCGCAGCGTCGTTTCCACCCACTGGCTGGCCGCGGGCGTCAATCGCCGCGCCGCATTTTTCGCCGCCGCGGTTTTTCCACCGGCAGTTTTCGTTTTCCCGGAGTTCTTCTGCGAATCGGATTGGTTCTGGCTGCGCGCGTTGTGAGCCATAAGGTTGACCGCTTCGCGGTCGCACAAAAGAAAAATCATCGTGACGGGGATCAGTTGCAGAATGCGGGCGCTGCGTCCTTTCATTGGATGAAAATCCCCCGGTCCACGCCCGTGTTCTGCGTTTGTATATAGCACACGCACATCACCCTAACAACGCAGCCGCAAACGGAACGTTCCAGAATATCATTGAACTTTCCGGAGACGCCGGTGAACCGCGCCAGAACAACCCATCGAATCCGCTTCCGCAGCCGCCACCTGGCCGCTTGGCTCGCCCTCACATTTTCTTTCTGCCATCCGCTTCACGCTGCCGCTGCCAAACGATCCGGACGCCCGGGCCGCGTGCAAACCGGCATCGACATTTTGGAAGCGCAAAAGTTCGCGCCGCTGCGTGGTAAACACGTCGGCCTCATCACCAATCACACGGGTCTCGATTCGCAGGGCCGCTCCACGATCGAGGTTCTCTCTCGCGCGTCCGGCATGCATCTCGTTGCGCTCTTCAGCCCCGAACACGGTCTCGCCGGACACTTCGACGAAAAAGTTACCTCCTCGCGTGACACCACCACCGGTCTTCCCATCTACAGCCTCTACGGCGAAACGCTCCGCCCCACCGACGACATGCTCAAAGGCATTGACGCGCTCGTCTTCGACATTCAGGACGCCGGCGTGCGCTTCTACTCTTATACGGTCACCATGGCGTACTGCATGGAAGAAGCCGCCAAGCGCAACATCGCCTTTTTTGTTCTCGACCGGCCCAATCCCATCAGCGGCAATATCGTCGAGGGTCCGATACTCCCCAGGGACGCAACCAGTTTCAAGGGTTACTTTCCCCTTCCCGTGCGCTATGGCCTCACCATCGGAGAACTCGCGCAACTCTTCAACGGGGAAAACCACATCGGCGCCGATCTCCACGTCATCGCCATGAAGAATTGGCATCGCAACTATTTCTTCGAGAGCACCGGCATCCGCTGGGTTCCTCCCTCGCCAAATCTACTCACGCCAAAAGGAGCAGTTCTCTATCCGGGTCTGGAGATTTTGCAAAATGCCGGCGTCTCCGTCGGCCGCGGCACGGAAACGCCCTTCGAGGAATTCGGCGCGCCTTGGATGAATGGCGACGGCGTCGCCGCAGCGCTAAATGCGCTACGCCTGTCGGGATTGCGTTTTGTGGCCCAGCCATTCATCCCGATAGCTGGCCTCTATAGCGGGCAGCGTTGCGGCGGCGTTGCTGTTCGTATTACCGATCGCGCCGCCGTCCGCTCCATGCGCATGGGTCTGGAAATCGCCGCGATTTTGCAGAAACTCTATCCCGCGCAATTCGACCCCGACAAAACGCTTCTCCTCGTCGGCGATCCCGGCACCGTGAACCAGCTCCGGCAGGGCGTCTCTCCCGATCAAATCGTAGCGAGCTGGAGCGCGGATCTCGCCGCCTTCGATCAGATACGCAAGAAATATTTTCTTTACAAATAGTTTCGGAGTGCGGCAGCCGGACTGCCGCTTTTACGGTGGCTGTCCCAATTTCCCCTGACAGAGTTATCTCAGCTTTAGCCCCAGCGCGCCTCCGCATTGTATTTTTTCTCTTTGCCTTCCCTGGGCCCCGTCTCCGGTGGTACATTTCCCCCATGCGCGTTGTTTCTCTCCTGCCCTCGGCCACGGAAATCCTTTTTGCGCTCGGCCTCGACAGGGAAGTCGTCGGCATCAGCCACGAATGCGATTTTCCGCCGCAGGTGCGCAACAAGTGCGTCGTCATTCGCTCGCGCATTCCCCACGATGCTTCGCCTTCGGAAATTGACCGTCTCGTGCGTGAATTCGTTTCCCGCGGCGAAAGTTTGTACGCCGTCGATACGGAAGCATTGGAAAATCTCGCGCCCGATCTCATCGTCACGCAGGATCTCTGCCACGTTTGCGCCGCCTCTCCCGATGATCTTGCGGCCGCGCTCGCCCGCTTTGACCGCCGTCCGGAAGTGCTTTGCCTCAACCCCCAGGATCTCGGCGATGTGTGGCGCGATATTTTGTGGGTGGGTGAGGAAACTGGGCGCGGTCCGCGCGCCGAAGCTCTGGTGACACAGATCGGCACACGCCTCGGCGGCGTAGAGAGCCAGCTTGCGGCTGTCTCTGAACGTCCACGGGTCGGCTTCCTCGAGTGGCTGCAGCCCTTCTACGTTGGCGGTCACTGGGTTCCGGAAATGATCGAGTGCGCCGGCGGGGAAGATGTTTTCGGCACCAAGGGCACGCCCTCCTTCCGCATCACGTTCGCTGATTTTGTTGATGCTGCGCCCGAGATCCTACTGATTGCGCCGTGCGGCTACAGCGCCGAACAGGCCCGCAACGAATACGGAACGATGACCTTCCCCGAGGCGTGGCACGCCGTTCCCGCGGTGCACAACGCCCGCGTTTACGCGCTCGAAGCCAAAAGTTATTTTTCGCGGCCCGGCCCGCGACTCATCACCGGCATCGAAGCCCTAGCCAAACTCTTCCATCCCGCCGTCGAAGTCAGCCGCGAAGCCGAATCTGCGGTACTCCCGATCGCCGCCCAAGCCCGCTCTGCCCGCATCGCCTCCGCCTGACCGGCAAGTGTCCGTTCAGCCATTGCGCTATCTGAGGGCACAACCAATTCGTGATCTGTCTGCCGACCAGTAGATATAGACAGGTCTTCCTTTGACCTGAGGGAGACTCACGAACCCGTATTCGGGAAATCTGCTGTCAAGGCTGTTCGCAGAGTTGTCGCCGACGACAAAGAAAGACGCGGGGGGCACCGTCACAGGTTCAAACCGTGGCAATCCTTCAGTCGGCAGCGATTCTCTCTTGGACTTTCCGCAAACCTCCGAGAGATCGCGTCCCGCAAAGCGTGTTCCACTAATCAGAATTGCTCCGTCCTTCTCGGAGACAATGTCCCCTCCGACTCCCGCGACCCGTTTGATGTAGAGCGGCCTGCGCTCCCCCCGAAGCTCAAACATGATCAAGTCGCCGCGCTTCGGTGCAGTTTTGAGGTACGCATCCATGTCGGAAACAATTCGGTCTCCGTCGCAGATCGTGGGACACATTGAACTCGAGGGAACCTTAAACGCGCGAAAGTACCCAAACGCGCGAAGAAAATAGTCGGTCGATGGACCGACCCCGCAAACGATGATCAGTAATCCCGCGACAACAAATACCGTTCGCGCCTGTTGAAATGACTTCTTCGACTGGATGTCTCGCCTAGCGACGCGAAAAGCATCGACGCAGACCAGTATTCTGAAGAGCCACGTACCAACTAAAGAACCAACCATTCCTTTGAACGTGAGAGGCATCCTGCTCAAGAAGGCCAGTATGGTTATTGCAGGCGAGATGATTGCGACCACGAGCCCCTTCCACGGCTCACGGTTTTTCAATTGTCCGAGACCTGGGAAAAGCAGGCTCAACAGAACAGAAACCACGGGCCCCTTCCATCGGGACGGTGGGCCCTTCTTGGGTGCGATTCTTTCCCCCTGCGGAACAGGCCTAAGACCTAGATTCAATTCGGTCATTTCTTGCGATCTCCCTGTGCCAATGTTTGTAAAACGGCAATCCTACCAAGATCAGCAGCAGCCCAATCGACGACCGCCCGGGCCGTTGCAGCCAAATGTTGAACGTCAGCGCCAGCGCCCCGGCCACAAAAATCCCCGGGACCCACGGATAGCCCCAACAGCGGTACGGCCGCGGCAACTTTGGCTCGGTCTTCCGCATCCGGAACAGCGACACCACCGCGAGCCCGTAGAAAATCCAGCCCGCAAAAATAAAAAGATTTGTCAGCTCTTCGAATGTCCCGCTTAGCGCCATCACGCTGGCGAGCACGCATTCGAAAATCAGCGCGCGCGCAGGTGTCCGGTATTTCGGATGAATACCCCCTGCAATCTTGAAGAAGATGGCGTCGCGCGCCATGGCATACGGCACGCGTGCTCCGCTCAACACCGAGGAATTCATCGAGCCTAGCGCGGAGATGACCATCGCGAACGTGATCCAAGCGGCAGCGCCGCGCCCGGCGACATGCTCGACCACATCGGACGCGATGTGCGGTGAGGCCGCCACGCTTGCAAACGGCAGGACTTTCAAGCACGCCGCGCTGAACAGAAGATAGATCACGCCAACAAATGCGACTCCGCCGACGAGAGCGCGGGGGAAATTTCGTTCCGGATTTTTTACTTCAGAGCCGACCAGGTTCAAGTCTTCCCAGCCGTCGTAGGCCCACAGCGAAGCCGCAAGCGCCGCAAGAAATGCCCGCAAAATCATCCCGCCGCCGTCGCCCACGGCAGGCCAAAAAGGATCGGGCGCGCGCGCCGCGGGCGCAGGAGAAAAAAACGCGACGCCGATCACGATTGCGACGGAAATGATTTTGATTGCCGTCAGAAAAATCTGCACCGCGCCGCCGAGCCGCACGCCCAGATAATTCACTCCTGTCATCGCGACGAGCCACAGCACTGCTAGCGGCTGCGCCCAGGTAAATACAAAGTCGTACGGTTTCAGCCAGCCGGCAAGCCCGGGGATGGCGACGTGCACGGTAAATAGCGGAGCGGCCACAACGGGGAGGAGAAAACTCAAGAAGCGCATCATGCCTGCTGAAATCGACGCCATTGAAGAGGGCCGTCCCACAATTGAGTGCATCCACCCGAAGAGAAATCCCCACGCTGGCCCAAAAGCGCGCCGCAGGTACGCGTATTCGCCGCCGGCTTCCGGGATCATTGCGCCGAGTTCCGCAAACGACAGCGCGCCAAAGAGCGAAAGAATTGCGCCAACAATCCACGCGGCAAAAACGACGGACACCGTGCGGCCCTCGCGCGCCATCTCCGCGGGTTTCAGAAAGATTCCCGTCCCGATCATCGTGCCCACAACGATGGCCGCCGATGCCCATGCGCCCAGTCCGCGGACGAGTTCGAGACGCTTTTCGTTCATGCGAGTTCACCGGCAGAGGCGCTTTTCGCGGAACCAGTGGTGATGCGGCTGATGATTGCGCCGGCAAAGAAAGTCACGCTTGCTCCAATCAGCACATACCACGTGAAGGCAACATGCGTTAGTCGAAATACGCATAGAATTGCCGCGAGCCCCGCGATCATTCCGGCCAGCGCGCCGCGGGCGTTGGCGCCGCTATCAAACGTGCCGAGCAGGAACAACCCGAGCAGGCAACCAAAGGGAAGCGATACCACGGTCAGCGCCGTTTCGAGCAGCGGCCCCCACTTCACCAAGCCTAGGCCCATGAGGGCGAGTCCCCATGCGAGCGTCATGCGCCGCGAAAGACGGAGAAATTTCGCGGGATCGGCGGATCGTCCGCGAAGGCGGGAAAAATCCAGGACGCTCGAAGCCGCGAGCGAATTCAGCGAGCCGCTCGCATTGGACATGGCGACGGCGATGATCGAGGCAAACAGCAAGCCGGCAAGGCCCGTCGGCATTTCCCGGACAAGAAAGAGCGGCAGTATGCGATCGGTTCGTTCGCCAGCACAGAGCAGTGGCGTGTGCTGCGCGAAAACAAAGAGGAGAACTCCAATCAGCAGAAACACCGTGAACTGCATCAGGATAATCACGCCGCTCCCGAGCAAGGCGCGGCGGCTGTCGGCTTCGTTGCGCGCGGCAAGCAATCTCTGGACGATGGTCTGATCCGTGCCATGGCTGGCCATGGTCAGAAACGCGCCTCCAATCAAACCCGACCAAAACGTGTATTTTGTGGTGAGGTTGAGCGAGAAATCCCATATTCGCAGTTTGTCTCCGGCGACGGCCGCCACTTGCGTGACCTCGCTCCAGCCGCCGGGAATGCGGTGCAGCAATACGAAAAAGGTAACCGCGCTTCCCGTGAGATACAGGAGCAGCTGCGCGACGTCGGTCCAGATCACCGCCTTCATGCCGCCTTCGAACGTGTAGAGCACCGTGAGCGCAATGACGATCAAGACCGCGAGCCGCTCCGAAGTGCCGAGCAAGACGCTCACCACCAAGGCAATCGCGGAGACGCGCACTCCTTCTGCGACGGCGCGGGTGATCAAAAATGTGGACGCGGCGATGGCGCGCATTTTTTCACCGAAGCGTTTTTCCATCAGCGCGTAAGCGGTGAAAAATTGACCGCGAAAATAGCCGGGCAACAAGAAAATCACAATCAAAATGCGTCCCAGCAGGTAGCCGAAAACCAGTTGCAGGAACGTCAGGTTTCCGCCATACGAAATTGCCGGCGTGCCGATGATGGTGAGCGTCGAAGTTTCCGTCGCCACAATTGAAAACGCCAGCGCCCACCACGGCGCTGTGCGCCCGCCCAGAAAATAATCGGAAACATTGTGCTGCTCCCGCCGGAACTTCACACCCAGCAGGGTGATGCCGAGCAGGTAGACGATGACGATGGCCAGATCCAACAGATGGATGCGCATTTAAGTATTCGCCACGTCCCAAGCTTTCAATCGCGGCAAAGTGCGTCGAGAATAGTGGCACGCCTCACCCGCGTCAAGAAATCCCTATGGAGTGCGACGGTTTACCCCGACAAGAGTTGGGGCCCTGCTGCCGCTTTTCTTTGCATCGACAACCCTCTACCTTTGCACACCTGTCCCATTTCACCCGCTTCAAGAAAACCCTTTGGAGGGTAGTGGGTCAGTTTCCGGTAAGCGCGTTAATCAGGCACTAGGGCCATTTGTTGGTGGGAATTCCTTCCATCGGCACTTAAGTGGGGTGTCAGTTTCCGATATTCGTCAACTTCTTGTCCGTGGGCCAGGGCTTGAACGCGAATAACCAAAAGGCAATGAGGTTTAGGGCCGGAAAAAGGGCGAGTAGGCACCAAACTGGATGATGACCGGTCCGACGAAGGAGCTGTACGACTGGGACAAGAAGGAGAAAGAGAAAAACGAGCAACACAACAAGGGGGTGAGTGTAAGGGTAGAACGACCGAATGTCCCATGACGTCGACATTTGTTCCTCCAAGAGAGCACTCGGAGCGATGGGCTAGAGCTTAGCACGTGCTGGTGGGAGGAGTATCACGCCAGTTTGCTAAGCGGTGGACGGAAGGGCGTTCCGGTCCGCTTAACGGATCTCTGAAAACGACTTGTCCGATTAGCACGTCTATCAGGCACTGAGGCGATTTGGCAGGGTACAACACAGATTCGTCTGGTCGGCTCCAACCTGTGCCGCCAACAGTAGAGTACATTTCCAGCGGAATATTCCGTCTATGACGAGCACATATCGGATGCAACCGTGCAAGGGCGGCCACGCAAAATCTATTCATCGGGCTGTCCGAATCAAGCCCGCAAAAAAGTTCCGTAGCTCTTGCAACTTTCCCAACTGCAAATGCCACGACTACAAGCCAGTGGCGAAGTAACTTAATTACCCGACACCTAAAAATGACTTCTCCGGTTAGCGCGGTAATCATCCAAGTGAAGCTGCCGTCGCATTCTCAACTTCCCAGAAACCCGTTCCTGAGCAACGCTCTCATAGGATAATGCGGCAGTTACCGGAGCGGCTGCGGATGGGGAGACAAACAATGCGTTTCGAGGGCTTCTGGGATCGGCCGCTGCAGGAGCTGTTTCAACAGCTACAGGCAACTCCGGCAGGGCTGACGACCAAAGAGGCCAGCCGGCGATTGCGTCTCTATGGTCCAAACAGTCTGGTCCGGGAGTCTCGCTTTATTGCTCTGTTCAGTTTTTTCGGTTTCTTCGCTAACCCTCTCGTCATCATCCTTGTCATTGCCAGCGGCGTATCTCTTGCACTCGGAGAGCACGTCGGCGGGCTGATCATCATTGCTATCGTACTGTTCAGCGTACTCCTGAATTTCTTGATGGAATTCCAGGCTCGACACGCGGTGGAGGAGATTCGGAAGCAAATTGCCATAACAGCTGCCGTGATGCGGGATGGACGAGAACAGGAACTGCCGATAGCCGAGCTGGTCCCGGGAGATATCGTCCGGCTCAAGGCAGGAGACCTTGTGCCAGCGGACGCCCGTTTACTGGACGTAAAGGACCTGCATGTACGCGAATCAGTGCTCACTGGAGAGTCTTTGCCGGTCGAAAAGACGGTGACTGACCTTTCAAAGGAGAAGCACGGCGTCGCGGACGCGAGCAACAGCGTTTTCCTGGGCACTGCTGTTCAGACTGGGATCGGTACCGCGGTCATCGTCTGCACGGGGAAAGATACCGCCTGCGGTGAGATTGCCCAGCGTCTGGCTATGCGGCCACCGGAGACGGAGTTCGGCCGAGGCATACGCCACTTCGGAATGATGCTCACATGGGTGACCATGTTGCTCGTCCTCTTCGTCCTGCTGGTGAACATCATTTTCCATCGTCCGGTGCTGGAGTCTTTCCTTTTCTCCGTCGCGCTTGCCGTCGGGATGACACCTGAAATGATGCCCATGATCATCACAGTGACACTGGCCCAAGGCGCGAAGCGGATGACCAGGAAGAAGGTTCTGGTAAAACAACTTGCGGCAATCGAGGATTTCGGCAGCGTGGATATTCTCTGTACCGACAAGACGGGCACACTCACCGAAGGGGAGATAGTGCTTGACCGGCACGTGGATTTCCTAGGTAAGGATAACGAGAACATCCTGCAGCTCATTTACTTGAACAGCCACTTTGAGGCGGGCATCAAAAGCCCCCTTGACGATGCAATCTTGAAGCACGAGCACCCTTCCATTGTGGGGTATGACAAGCTGGACGAGATCCCTTTCGACTTCAACCGCAAGCGCCTTTCAGTGGTGGTGCGACACGCTGACGACTACCTTCTCATCACCAAGGGCGAGGCGGAGAGTGTCTTTGCCATCTGCGAGACGGTGACCATCGATGGCGTTCCTCAGCCGTTCGACGATAGTCGACGGGCAGAGGCAGAATGCACCCTTAAGAAGCTGGGTTCGGACGGGTACCGCGCCCTTGGGGTAGCAGTGCTGAAGGTGGAAAAACAGGATGTGTACACCGTGGCGGCCGAACACGCTATGACGCTGGTCGGGTTCGCGGCATTCCTTGACCCGCCGAAGGAGGGGGTTCTTTCCGTCCTGGAGGCACTGAAACAGGATGGCATTTCTGTGGTCGTCATGACGGGCGACAACCAGTACGTGACACAGAAAATAGCCCACGACGTAGGGCTGGGCGCAGACCGCATTCTCATCGGGAACCAGGTCGATACGATGGACGATGCCGCTGTGGCCTACCAAGCGGAGAACGGCGCCATCTTCGCCCGCGTATCCCCCGAACAGAAGAATCGGGTGATCCTCGCTCTTAAGGCACGCGGGCACGTCGTTGGCTACATGGGTGATGGAATCAACGATGCTCCGTCGCTGCACACTGCCGATGTTGGGATTTCAGTCATGAATGGAGTGAACGTGGCCAAGGACGCTGCCAAGATCATCCTGCTGGAAAAGGATCTTGCGGTTGTGCACGATGGGGTACTCGAGGGGCGGCGCTCCTTTGCCAACATCATGAAGTACATCATCATGGGCACGAGCTCGAATTTCGGCAATATGTTCAGCATGGCCGCGGCATCACTCTTCCTGCCATTCCTGCCAATGCTCCCGAGCCAAATACTGCTGAACAATTTTCTTTATGATGTCTCGCAGGTCAGCATCCCCAGCGACAATGTTGATCCCGCCATGATGCAACGGCCCAAGCGCTGGCAGATTGGATTCATACGGCAGTTCATGACGATCATCGGTCCGATCAGCTCAATCTATGATTTCCTCACTTTCGGGGTGCTTCTCTGGGTGTTCCACGCTTCCACAAACGAGTCGCTTTTCCACACCGGATGGTTCGTGGAGTCCCTGGCAACACAGACTCTTGTGGTATTTGTGATCCGGACGGCAGCCAACCCTCTCAAGAGCCGGCCCAGTCTGCCGTTGTTGATAAGCGTGTTGGCCGTCGTTGCAGTCGCGACTGTGCTGCCGTACACGCCGCTGGGGAGCTTGCTGCGGTTTACTCCACTGCCAGTATCGTTGTTGGCCGCGATTGTGTTTCTTGCGGTGACCTATCTCTTCCTCGTGCAGGCCGTTAAGTCTTGGTTTTATCGTCGACACGCGCTGCTTTGATGGCACTGGTTGCCCATCACCGCGGGAAATAGCTGCTGGCTGCCCTGCATAACGCCGTGCAACTGCAGCAAAGCAGCAAATAGCAGCTCAGATCGCGGTTGCGGCTGAAAACTCAGCTACACGGAGAAGTGGCTTGCGGTTCATAAGCGGGGTTGTGGGAAGCGAAAGATGAGGTTCTAGGCGAATGGTCGCCTACTCGGAAGCTACTGTTGGACCCGAACTGCCCGATGCCGTGCGTTAGACGCTGTCGGCAAATCCTTATCACCAGTCAACGAGCTACTCGGCCACGCGGATAACTCCTGGTTAGTCGGATTACCGGACATCTGAAAACCACTTGTCTTGTCCCGTCACTGGGGAGCGACGCCTTCGGCGATAAATATGCGGCTCTTCGCTGAGCTTTGCCTGATCGGCTTGATCGCCTCATAGGCTGGCGAATCCTCCCAGCCACGCGCTTTCTCCGCGCTGTCGAAAGCAATCACCACGATGCGCTTTGGCGCTTCGCCCTCGACAGCCTGGATCTTGCCGCCACGAACGAGATAGTGGCCATTGAAAGGTGCCAGCGTTTCCGGGACCTTTTCCGCATATTTCTGAAAGGTAGTGGGGTCCATTACATCGACTTCCGCGATGACGTAGGCAGGTGGCGCCTTGACTTGCTGCGCATGAATCGCCTTGGCGCCAGCAACGCCGATCGAGACGCCAGCCAGCACTGCCAGCGCCAGTTTGTAATTCGTCTTCATGGGTTCATTCTCCCCTGTGTTTTTGCGAACAAGCACTAACCCGTACAACGTGATTGATGAGATCGGAACACACCTCGTAGGGCAAAGTCCACCGCTTAGTCCAGGTCCCGATAAGCCGCGTTATCGGAAACTGACCCGCGACCCCTTGGAATGCGGTAGCTTACCCCGACTCCTGTGGGGCCCTGCTGCCGCTTTTCTTTATACCTGCAACCCACTCACCTTTGCATACTTGCCAAGCACTCGGTTCTACGTTTATCCGGGGTTCTCGATTATCCTTTTTCCATGCGTTACGTCCTCGGATTTGACGGCGGCGGCACGAAGACCGAATGCGTTCTGATGAACGAAGCTGGAAAAATTCTTGCGCAGAGCCGCTCCGGGCCTTCGAACCCCGTCAATATCGGCACGGAGGCTTCCATTAATGCGCTGGCCGACGCAGCGACACTTGCCTTGCGCGCGGTCGCAAAAGCTGAAACCGACATATCCTATGTCTGCGGCGGCATCGCGGGCGCGAGCGAATCGAGCGTGCGAGGAGCGCTCCAGTGGGGTCTTCAGCCGAAATTTCCGAACGCAACGATTTCCATCACCAGCGACTTGGTGCTGTCACTGGCCGCCACGGGCGAATACCCCGCGGTCGTGGTCATCGCCGGCACTGGCTCCGCGGCGCTGGGAAGAGTTTCTCCGGTGGAGCTCGCCCGCGCGGGAGGTTTCGGGCCTGCGATTGGAGATCCGGGAAGCGCTTATGACATCGGAAGAAAAACAACTGCCTTAATTTTGCAAAAACATCTGAACAAAGAAAATTCCCCACTGGGCGAGGAAATTCTGCGGTCCATGAGATGGAAGTGGAATGAGCTCTTCGATCAGGCGCGCTCTAAACCGGCGGCGGTGTTTCCAAAGATTTTTCCGATCGCCGCGAAGACAGCGGAAAGCGGCGATCCAGCGGCGCGAAAACTTTTGACTTCCGCCGCGCAGGATTTGCACGAGCTGGCACGCCAGGTCATCGAGCAACTGCATTTGCAGGACAAAAGTTTCTTTCTGGCCAAGACCGGCGGAGTTTTTCGCGGCAGCGCATTTCTCAATTTTCAGTTCGATTGCCTGGCGCGAGAAATTGCTCCGAAGGTCAGAATTGGGCCGTTGCCTCGTTCCGTCGCCGAGGCCGCCGCGGAATTAGCTCGCAACGCATCAAATAGCCCGCTCCGATTTGATGAAGGGTGAGTCATGGCCGAGTCCATCTCAGACGATCGCGAGCGCGCGCGAGCCGCAACTGGCGACGATCTCGTCGTGCTTCTTTATCATCCCGAGAGCGATGTGCTCCTCGCGTTGCTCGACAATCCTGCGCTCGATGAAACACAACTTTGCTTGCTTCTGAAGCGCAAAGATCTGCCCGGCGAAGTCCTCGAGGAAATCGGCCGCAGAAAACCGCTGCTCAGGAACTACCAGGTGAAACGCGCGCTGGCGTTTCATCCGCGCGCCCCCCGGCTGGTCAGCCTGCGCCTGTTGCGCGATCTTTATTTGATGGACCTCGTGCAGCTCACATTATTGCCGGGAATTCCCGCGGAATTGAAGCGCAACGCCGAGCATCAATTAATCGCGCGGCTGCCGCAGCTTCCGTTGGGGCAAAAAATTACTCTTGGGCGCCGCGGGCCGGGGCGCGTCGCGGGCGCTCTGCTTGCGGAAGGACAAGCACAAATTCTTTCCGTTGTCCTAGACAACGCCTATCTCACCGAGGCTCAAGTGTTGAAAGTGTTGTCGCGCGACAAACTCACGCACGGAATTATCAAAGCCATCTCGCAACACCGCAAATGGTCCTGCATCTATAATGTGCGCCTCGCGCTGGTGCGTCATCCGGCTTCTACGCTGGCGACCGTGCTCGTTTATCTGCCCGAATTAACGGTCTCCGATTTGCGCGCGCTCGCCGACCCCGGAATCGTTTCCGAAAGTCTTCGCAAATATCTGCACGCCGAAATCAACCGCAGAATGGACGCCAGCAAAAAATCAGCGCGAAAGCACGAACCCGCCGCTGCCGATGACGATTCCGATCAGGAATGAATCCTCTGAATTTCAGATTTTCCGCCGGCTATTTCTTAGGTCACTTGCAGAGCACGTCAACGCAGATTGCCGGGAACAAGACATCGCTTTCCGGCGTCGTATCTGTTGTGGCGGTGGCAGGCGTATGCTGGGAAGCGCATAGCGGCGAGATCGACCCGGCGCCGCAGCTTGAGAACCGTGGCAGGGAGAACCGCCAGGTCAATGGACTCCGTGGAACAATCGGCCCGCCGCCTCGAACGCCGCTGGGCGCCGCGTTTTGCCTTCCGCGCCGACGTTGAGATCGAATGGGGCTCTGCGGTATTGCGTGCCAGCACGCGCGACATCAGCGCGAACGGCATGTTCATCGAATCTCCCGACACCCTGTGGATTGGCGCGGGTTTCACCGCGCGGCTGACCCTCGATCGTACCGTCAAGCTGGATTGCTCCGTGAAGCGTGTGGAGCCAGGGTACGGCATGGGCGTCTCCGTGGCGCTCTCCGAGCCGCAATACCACAAACAATACCAGGACTTCGTCGCCTCTCTCTCACGCACCTGAACTTCGCGCCGCCTTATATTAATATGGCTGGGCGTGCGGCGCTTGCCCCCAACCATGACTCGCTGCCTTGATTGCGGTTCCCAACGCATCGCGGACCAGTGTCCCGCTTGCGGTCTGACCTCAGCCGCTGCGGAAGTGATGTTCCGGCGAAGACTTTGGCTGCGCACGACCGTGTTTCTTGCGGGGTCGCTGCTGTTTCCTTACGTGAGCCAGATTTATCCGCCGCTGGAGCTCGACCTGATGCTGGTTTTTTTCGGGGTGATTTTTTTTCTCGCGCTGACCTTGGCGGTGTTCCTCGATCGCGGCGCGCGGAAGCAGCAGGAAATCGAAGTGTTGAAAAGAATCTACGCGGGATTTGTGCCGCTGCCATGGATTCTCGTGGCCACGCTCGTCGTAAATGGCCGCGTCGATTCGGCGAAAAACATCGCCTA
>Ga0209118_1000016_pt1 | contig 154412 bp, 148 predicted proteins | sample BlaSpr_A8_Ref_M1_FD_187988 | JGI IMG/M metagenome (GOLD analysis project Ga0209118, IMG submission 187988) | Forest soil microbial communities from Thunder Bay, Ontario, Canada - Black Spruce, Ontario site 2_A8_Ref_M1 (SPAdes) (version 2) | ecosystem: Environmental > Terrestrial > Soil >... | reverse complement strand
CGCATCCGTATCTTTTATTGTGTTGTTCTTGATTCCGTCCAGAATGGTGTTCGGGTGCGTGGTTCCCCCCTGGTTGCGAATGTTCTGGACGGTAAAGCTATTGCTCGAGGGATAGTTACCGCTGATCTGCACCACGTTGCTGCCGGCTTTGTTAGACGGAGGACCCACGATTCCCCTCACCTGCTCCCCGGCACCGACGTTAACGGGATTGTTATTTGTCCCTATCAGCACATGTGTGTCAACCATTTTATTACCCAAAATTGATCGTTTGTTTTCTAGATTTTGCAGACAAAGGGGGAGGGGGTACCCGGTACTAAACAGTAAACTCGGTCCCAATGTGGGAAAAGCGCCAGCGGGGGCTGGCCCATCCTTTCACGACCCGGAGCTCGGGTGGGTGCCACGGCTGAAGCCCTTCCTTTCCCAATACCATTTATGAAACCAGTTCTAGCGGATGCACGTGCTCGGCACGACAAATCCGGCCAGGTAGTAGCCGTGCCAGCGGCGTACTCTTTCGCGCGTCGTTGCAAAGGTGTCGCGTGCCTGCGCGGTTGCCATCAGTGGGGCGCGCGATGACAACCGAAGGTAATGAAATGAAGGTTACCGGTGTGCTGGTATCGGTTCAGTCCCCCGGGGCATGGGAGCGAGACTCCTTCTTTCTCCGCAGTTGGCGGTGATGGACGAAGCGCGCCGCCCTTGGCACAGAACGCGAAAGGGGAGGGCACCCTCAAGATCGACATTCCGCGAGTATGCCGGTTACGGAAAGGGAGGGCCATCCCACTGCCTGGGTAACATCAGTCACCACTTGCTGGTTACAAGGGATGGCGTGCATTACCAAGGAGCCATTGTTGAGTGGGACTAGCGATGGCAATCTGGTGCAGACGAAAAACAAAGTATCTGGATGCCAAGCACTGGGTCGGCAAACGGAACCTAAGGGTTGTGACCTACCACAGGAGAAAACATGAAGAAAGCTGCATTGTTCGTAATCTTGATGGCGATGGTCCTTGCAATAGCTTCCACAAGTTTTGCGGCAACATCCGTTGCCAGCCTGCATGGCGTGTATTCTTTCCAGCTTCAGGGCTTGACCAACCAATGGGGATATTACAGTGGCAGTACTTGGGTGAACCTCAACAACCAGCCATGCCCGACGGGGCATTCCTGCTTTAATCAGGCGTTCAGCAAGGCCTCGTATGGCACTCTTTCCTTCGACGGGAAGGGACACGCAACGTTCCTCTCCATCGCCAATGTCAATAGCGGCAGCGGCGGACCGACGAAGGGGACGGTTTGGACTTATTCGGTCTCCGGCTTCAACGGGGCAATCGGCACTTCCACCAACGGCGCGTATCTGTCGCTCGGAAATTTCAACGCGGCTGGTATTGCGCAGACCGTATTTATTCGTACACCGGATAGCAGCCCAGAACTGGGTGTAGCAATCCTCCAGTAATGTTCGGACGGCGAAGGCGGGGCCTTTCGGCCTCGCCTTTGTCGAGGGCAACCTCACGGCCACCTCTGTTCATTTCCGGACACCTTATTCCACGCCCGCACAGTTATCTCCTGACCTTTTCCTTCGTCCAAGCTGTTGCTCCCTTTCAAATCAACGTTGTGTGATCTACTGAGGCTGGCCCACGGGGTGCAATTCCCTTCCGCATGGAAAGCTTACAGACCTCCCCTTATCGAGCCGAGAGTAGAGCGGTCAAGAACACGACATCCGCGCGCGTGCTGGTGGCGGACGATCAGCCGCACGTTTTGGATGCGCTGCAATTACTGCTCAAGAGCCATGGCTACCGGACGGAAACTGTGACCCATCCGGCGCGCGTGCTGCAAGCGCTCAAGGCGCGCGAGTTCGATGTCGTGCTGATGGACTTGAACTACACCCGCGACACGACTGCGGGCGGGGAGGGTCTGGAGCTGGTTTCGCAGATTCGCTCGATCGACGAGAACCTCCCGCTGGTGGTGATGACCGCGTGGAGCAGCGTCGACCTGGCCGTGGAAGCGATGCGGCGAGGGGCATCCGATTTCGTGCAGAAGCCCTGGCAAAACCGGCAACTGCTGGAAAAGCTGGAGACGCAAGTGGAGCGCTGCCGGTCCTTGCGGCATGCGCAGCGTCAACACGCGGACGAACTGCAGGATGCCCGCGAAATCCAGAACAATCTGCTGCCTAAGAATATTCCTCAGGTAAAAGACTACGAAATTGCGGGCATGACGCAGCCGGTGCGATACGTAGGCGGCGATTATTACAACGTGGTGCGGATTAGCGAGACGCAGACCGTGCTCTGCATTGCCGATGTGTCGGGTAAGGGGATGCCGGCGGCGCTGCTTATGTCCAGCCTGCAGGCGGCGCTGAAACCGCTGATGTGGGACTCGCGGTCGCCGCGCGAGTTGTGCCGCAGGCTGAATCGCATTCTGTGCGAGATCGCACCCGTGGGTAAGTTCGTATCCTTCTTCTATGCCGTGCTCGACAGCAAAGACAATCGGCTGACCTACTGCAATGCCGGACACAATCCTCCGGTGCTGGTGCGGGACGATGGCACGGCCAGCGAATTGAACGCGGCGGGAGCGGTCCTGGGACAGTTCCCCGATTGGGTTTATGAGCAGAGCGATCTGCAACTGCGGCCGGGCGATGCGCTCATGTTATTTACCGATGGCTTGGTCGAGGCCTGCGATCAGGACGACGAGCCGTTTGGTGAGGAACGTGTGATTGGGATCGCGCGGGAGAATCGCGGGGCAGGCGCGGAAGGACTGAAGACATTGCTGATGCAGGCAGCATCGGAGCACTGCGGCGGGCATTTTCAGGATGACGCCAGCATGATCGTGTTGCGGGCGGTGTGAGTGTACGAGCCATCATTTGTCGTGGCTCGATCGGCACGGCTGGATTCGATCTTCGAAGCGTGGGCCCTGGTTAGAGAAGTTGTGTGTGAATTGCCGTGGCGCCCATGCGGGGCGTGATATTGTTTCCTGCCCTTACCCAGGACTTCGTCCTGGGCTATTATCGGCCGCCCCGTCCGGGGCTGGTGCTTGTTGGTTTCTCGCCATGCCGCTCAAATATTGGACTTTGGGAAAGCCCTGGCGAATCTTTGATCAAACGCGAATGTAAGGCGGCGCCGCACGTGCGGGGACGCACGCGCCTACATTCGCGAGTTCGCGGGTACAATAGGTTCGAAGAGGAAAACCCATGTCCGTTACCCGCACAGCTCATCCGGAGAACGCGCGCGCGCCAATCGTTTCGACGGAGATTCCGCCTGTCCCATTGACTATTGAAGGCTACAGCGTGCTGCATCAAATGATGAGATTTCGCTGGTCGGCGTGGCGGCCGCTGCGCGCGTCACAAAAAACCGAGATCATCCATCAGGCCAGCAGCGTGCTGGCGAAGATGGAACAGAATGCGTCTGGCCAGTCCGGGCTTTACTCCCTGCTTGGGCACAAGGGCGATCTGATGTTCGTCCACTTTCGGCAATCGTTTGCGGAATTGCATCACGCGGAATTGCAGATGGCCCGACTTCGGCTGAGCGATTTTCTTGAACCTACGACGTCGTATCTTTCGGTCATTGAGCTTGGGCTGTATGAATCCACGATCAAGGTTTACAACGAGCTTGTGGAACGAGGCGTAGAGCCGCACTCGGAGGAATGGAATCAGGCGATCAAGGAAACGCTTGCCCGGCAGAGAGAAGCCATGCGGCCGCGCTTGTTTCCGGAACTCCCCAAGCATCGATATCTTTGTTTCTATCCCATGGATCGGCGCCGCGGAGAGGATCAAAACTGGTATCGGTTGCCCATCGAAGAGCGGGCGCGGCAGATGAGCGAACATGGGCTGGTGGGCCGCCGGTATGCGGGCGAGGTCAAACAGATCATCACCGGGTCGATTGGATTTGATGACTGGGAATGGGGCGTCGATTTGTTCGCCGATGATCCGCTGGTATTCAAGAAGCTGATCTACGAGATGCGGTTCGATGAAGTGAGCGCGGTCTATGCGCTGTTTGGAACCTTCTATGTTGGGCTTCGCTGCTCGTGGTGTGAGTTAGGGAAACTGCTTAGCGGGCAGGTACCGAAGGGCTAAGAAGGTCCGCGTAGTGCGCTGAGAGGATCTGTTCGGCGATCTGGAGACGAAATGGCGACGCTTGGACTGGTTGAGTACGCGGACGCGAGCCCAGAGGTGCGGGCGGTTTACGACGACATTAAGGCCGTGCGTAAGACCGACTGGATCAACAATTTCTGGAAGGCTATTGCGAACGACCCTGTCACGCTCAAGAGAACCTGGCAGGACGTTAAGCAGATCATGGGGCCGGGAGCTTTGGACCCGCTGACGAAAGAGATGGTCTACGTCGCTGTGAGCGTGAGCAACCAGTGCGATTATTGCATTGCGTCCCACACTGTTTCGGCGAGAAACAAAGGCATGACGGATGAGATGTTCAAGGAGTTGATGGCGGTGGTCGGCATGGCGAATGAAACCAACCGCCTCAGCGCCGGCTACCAAGTGGAAATCGACGAACAGTTCAAGACCGGGTAAGTGGCACACTAATGAGAAGCAGCGAGCAACGCAGGTGGCCGTTCGCTAGGACGTTGCCCAATCCGGTTCGTGTGCTTGCGTAATGTTCGTTGTCGAGTATCGCGCGTTATCCTTGGCACATGGTCGCGACAAGACTCCTTACGTTTCTCCTGCTCGCCACGATCACAATTGGTCAGCAAGCCCCAGCCTCGAAGTCAGCGACATCCGGCATCCCCGAGCCTGAGCTTCCAGTGATCGACTACAACGCGTGCCCGGGCAAAGGCCGTATCGTTCCCCGCGTGAGAATCAGACGGAACGACCGAATATATTCCTCATGGCAAGACAAACGCGCCCTAGTTGGTGCGCTGAAGGCCGGAGAGGAAGTAACCGTACTGGCAGGCGTGAACGTAATCCGTGAACCCGATAGAGCGTTGGTCAAGCAGGGCATTACGGATTCGTCCCTCAAGTTAGGCGACGAGGTTCTTGGCTACGGTTTGCATGGCGATGGATACTACGACTTCTGGGCCAAGGGAGTCTGGTTCCTGGAGTACTTCGAGGTGATCGCGGGGAAAGGCGACATGTGTGGCTTCGCCGACAAGAGTCAGTGCACCATCGTGATCACCAAGAACGGCGTGAAGGAGTGGTGGCTTGAGGTGAAAACCAGCAACGGTCGGACGGGGTGGGTGCTGGCCCGCAAATTCACGGGCGACAAGTTCTTGGACAGCGGCAACTTCGACGAACTGTGCGGGGACTGAAACGACGGTTCAAGTCTTCATCGCGACGCGAAGACTGTCTAAGTAGCCGCTGAGACTCATTCGTGCAGCGCTGGAATGGCTGCTCCACCCAAAACCGGGCCTTCTTTCGCAGGCGGCTATCGGCTCGTGGATGCTCTCCGTCGCAGAGATTTTTTCTTAGGCCGGTAGGCTGCTGCCTTCACTGGCGGGAACTTGAATTCGTGTTTCTTCATGTCCACGCGACGGCCTCGAAAGGCCACTCCTTCAGATTCCAGTCGCAGGCGCTGTTCGATGGCCGAATCTCCGCGTAGTTTGATTTCGCCTCCGGCGCCCAGTACCCTATGCCACGGCACGTCAAAGGAACGGCGCAGCGTCCCAACTACCTGTCTGGCCGCTCCGGGATATCCTGCGGCCCGCGCGATTGCACCGTAGGTCGAAACCTTGCCGCGAGGGATCTTACGGATGGCGGCCAGGATGCGGGTGTGCATCGTCATGTCAGTAGCCGTTTCATAAATGTTTCCCGAAGGGGAGGAGCGCTTTCCTCCGAGGGTAAAGAGACCGTGTCACAGGTAGTCTTTCGCCCCGCTGGGGCTCGGCGGTTTCCTACTTCCTACCCACGGTTTGCGCCGTGGGCTGTATTCTTGCGCCGCTTCGCAGCTGGTAGGGGCCAGCGATGGCACTTCCTCGGCAGATCGCGTGCCGGTTGAGATGGGAAAGGCTGGCCAGAAAAACAATTCTCTGCATCACGCGGGAAGCTTAAGACCGGACGAAGGCACACGGGGGCGAGGGCGCCCGCGCCACACGAATCCACCAACATTACGCGGCCGCGCCCTTGCGGAACGACTCGAGGGCCTTCTCCTCGCTGTCATAGACATCGAAAATGGTCACCAGCTTGGTTACTTGCAGCAGGTCTCCCACGCGCTGCGTCAAGTTGGCCAGCTTGATCGAACCGCCGCTGGTGCGAGCGGTGGTATAGAGCGCTACTAGCGTCCCCAGACCGCCGCTATCGATATAGGTAACGCCCGCCAGGTTGAGTATGATGCGCTTGCTCTGCGTGATCACCATTTTTACGGTGTCGCGCAGGTCGGCGGATTCTTCGCCAAAAACGATGCGGCCACTGCAATCGACGATCACAATGTCATCTACGGTTCGGACAATCAGTTTCAGTTGCACGGAAGCCCCCCTTCGGCCAGAAAGCCGAGAAAGAAGCCTACTCTGTCGAGTATCTTTTCCGCAAGGACTTCGTTGGAGGCGAAAGCAGACAGCACCAGCGACCGAGCTTCGCTCGGCCCGGTGATCCCGAACCTCAAAAAAGGCAGCGGCTGAAGCCGGGCTGATTCGAGGGCTTTTAAGATATGGCTGAAGCCATATCCTGATACGAATCGTGAGTTTGCCAGTATTCTGAGCCGAGATCTTCGCTCGGCCGCCTGGACGAGGCGTCCGGGGCTACGTGGGCATCGCGAGAGACTCACGGCAACGCCCGCCAGCTTCGGGCATCACGTATAATCGAGCTTCCACCTCATGAGCTACCAGGTTCTGGCGCGCAAATACCGTCCGCAAAAATTCTCTGAAGTCATAGGGCAGGAGCACGTTACACGGACCCTGAAGAATGCTATTGAGCAGGGACGCACGGCCCATGGGTATATCTTCAGCGGGCACCGGGGCATTGGTAAGACGACCGTGGCCCGTATTTTGGCCATGGCGCTGAATTGCCGGTCTTCGGATAAGCCGGTGATGGAACCGTGCGGCATCTGCGAATCCTGTACCGAGATTCGGGCGGGGAATTCCGTCGATGTGATCGAGATCGACGCCGCTACCAACCGGGGCATTGATGAGATCCGGGAATTGCGCGAGGCGGCGCGGTATCGTCCGGCGCGCGACCGTTTCAAGATCTACATTCTCGATGAAGCCCACCAGATCACGGATGCGGCCTTCAATGCGCTGTTGAAAACCTTGGAGGAGCCTCCTAGCCATGTGGTTTTCATGCTGGCCACGACCCAGCCGGAAGACATTCCTCAGACCATCCGCTCGCGTTGCCAGCACTTCAGTTTCCGGGCGGTTCGCTTCGAGGAAATTCTGGGACAACTGAAGGATCTGGTTGGCAGGGAGAATGTCGAAGCCGACGAAGATGCGCTGGCACTGTTAGCGGAGGCCGGGGACGGTTCTATACGCGACGCGCTTTCCATTCTGGACCAGGCCATTGCCTCTTGCGATGGACGGCTCACGGCCGAGGCAGTGCGGCAACTGGCCGGCGCCGCGCCTTCGACCGTGCTCGAAGAAGTGATGCAGGCGGTAGCGCGGAGTTCCAGCGAAGAAGTGTTGCGGCTGGTTGACCGACTGATCGGCGAAGGCCACAGTCCAACTCATTTCGCGCGGCAGATGGTTCGATTTCTGCGCAACGCCGTTGTGGCCAAGATCGCCGGTGGGGACTCTTCCCTGCTGCAGATTTCCGGGGATGAGCGCGCGCGGGTGGCGCGCGTCGCTGAACTATTCGGCGAAGAGGATCTGGCGCGGCATCTGCAGATCATGTTGCGCACTCATGGTGAACTGGGATATAGGCAGGAACAACGCTTTCATCTGGAATTGGGCCTGCTGAAGATGACACACGCGCAGAGGTTGCTGCCCATCGAAGAATTGTTGAGCGCTGTGGGCGTGGGCGGAGCAAGTGGTCCGAGAACGCCTGGCAGGCCGACGGTTGTTCCCGATCCAAAGAAGGCGGAATCGTCGGCGACGGCTCGATCAAATCATGTTCCGCCAAGTCAGGCTTCATCGAATCAGGTTTCACCATTCGCGGCTGATTCGGCGCGAAAAAGCGGCTCGAAGCCACAGCTCTTGGCTGAAGACAATCCCGCAGCAGGCGTGCCTGGGTTCAGGACCGGTAAGGCGACAGCGAGCGTGGTCATGGGAGCGGCAGCGCCGGCGGCGGTCGCGGAGGCTGCACTGGAACTATCTGCCGGACCGGAGAGGGTTCCAGAAAAACAGCCGGCGCGGACGGACGACCTGCACCGCGACGTTCTGAATCGCGACGCCCTGCGCAACCCAGTGCTGAATGCCTTGGCGGCAGCGGGTCATCAAATGCTGGTTTCGATGCTGGAAGGCGGCGAATGGCAGGTCGAAGGAAGCGAGTTGGTGATCAAAGTGGCTTCGTCGGCGACCGTGATCGATATGACGTTGGGAGCGGATGCCAGGCGCTTGGCAATCGCGACTGCGAGTGGGGTTGCGGGACGGGCGCTTAAGCTGAAAGTGATCCCTGGTGACGTTGCGCCGGGCGCGGCAACGAGTCGTCCCTCCTCCAATGGGGGTGGGCGCAGTCGTGCGGAACAAGATCCGATTGTTCGCCGAATGAAGGAAAAGTTCGGTGCGGAGATCAGGACGATTATTGATTACAAGGAACGACGGTGAGGACGGATTGTTATTCGGGCCGCACGGGCGAGGGCACCCGCGCCACACTTACGCTGGGAAGGATGAAATGGGCGGATTCAACTTGCAGGAGTTAATGTCGCAGGCAAAGCGGCAATATGAAGTGCTGCAAAAGAAGATGGAGGAGACCGTGGTTGAGGGCTCGTCCGGTGGAGGCAGTGTAGTGGTCAAGATGGACGGCCGCAAACAGGTGTTGAGTATGAAGATTGATCCTGAGGCGGTGAAGAGCGGGGACGTCGAAATGTTGCAGGATCTGATAACCGCGGCGATCAACGGAGCGAGCCGGAAAGTGGATGAAGCCATGCAATCCAGCATGGGCGGAATGCTCGGTGGGATGGGGCTGCCTGGATTGTGAAATTTAGTAATTGTGTAATTGTTTCCTACTCTTCAATTATCCAATTACTGAGTTACCCGATTACTCAATCATCAAATACTTCTATGTCTAAATTTGCGGAGCCGATGGCGCGACTGATCGACGAACTGAAGAAGCTGCCTGGGATTGGCAGCAAGACCGCACAGCGGCTGGGGTTTCATATCCTGCGCTCGAATGATGAGGATGCGGAGGCCCTGGCAGCGGCGGTGCGCAACGTGAAGGCCAAGCTGCGTCTGTGTTCCATCTGCAACAACATTACGGACGTCGATCCTTGCGTTTACTGCAGCAGCGCTACTCGCAACCAGCGGATGGTTTGCGTGGTGGAAGAACCTACCAATATCGGGGCCATCGAGAAGACCAAACACTTCAACGGCGTTTACCACGTGCTGCATGGGTCGATTTCGCCGTTGCACGGAGTTGGCCCGGAACAATTGCGTATATCCAATTTGATGCGGCGGGTGGACGACGGGCAAGTGGACGAAGTCATTATCGCCACCAATCCGACGGTGGAGGGCGAAGCCACCGCGACCTATCTTTCCGGAAAACTGCGGCGTGCGGGGCTCAAGGTGACGCGGATTGCCATGGGCATTCCGGTAGGTAGCGACATCGAATATGCCGACGAGATCACGATGCTGAAGTCGATGGAGGGGCGCCGGGAACTCTAAGGGGCGACCAGCGGTTTCGGGCTTCTTTCATCCTCTCCAGTGATCAAGTTGTGCAAGAAGTTTGCCTCCGAAGCTGCTTTCCCGCAGGCTTTCGCCATTCATTGGATAATCTGTATCTATCATATGTATCAGTCAATTAAAGTCATTTTCATCGTGTAATAGATGACGGCAGTGATTGGAACGGCGTTTGCAGGTAGAAGTAGCGTTCCCGCGCCCTTCGATTTTCGGCTGACGCGAGGAGTTGCCTCCGAACAGATCTGGCCAAACAGGCCGGAGGCACTTTCGGCGCCAGCATGCGCCGCGCTGTGATGTAACCGCATCTCAACTCGACGCTTTTAAGAAGCCGGGCTAACCAGCCCGGTTTTCTTTTCGCCAACGAACCAAGCGGCCACGGATTTGCGCGGATTCACACGGATCAGAGAACCTTGTATTACGGTGCACACTCAATTCGAGGCAGCTTCGCCATCCAGGAAGAAGTTCGGTTCTTCCTCCGCGGGCACAATGCCTTCTGGCAATACGCCGCGGTTGTACTCGGCGAGGCGATTCTTCCACTTCAAAAACTCGGTCAGGTTGCGGGGTTCGATACGGATTTCGACGCGGCGAAGACTGGCGAGCAGCAGATTCATTTCGTAGCGAAAGCCGGTCGCAGTGCGAAGATCCTTCGCGGCGGGCCGACGCAGCTTGACTTGCCGGTTGTGGCATTCGAGCAGTCCCCAGCCAGCCGGTAATTCTTCGGGACGAAGCATAGCTGCGGGTGTGAGGTAGAAGCGTTCACAGCCCAGGCCCTGTTCCTGCTTGCTGCGAAAGGGCTTGTCGTGGTCGGCAAGAAAGTCAGCGCGCGAGATCTTGCATTCGACGAGCACGGAGTGGCAGGCTCGTTTCCATCCGATGGCGTCTGGCATTTCGCCGCTGAGGCAAGCCTGTTCGGAAAGAATCACTCCACAGCGATACGAGCGCAGCCATGCCACGGCTTTCTGGACTAATTGGGCGTGAGTCATAGGATGCTTGTACTCGTTGGCGAGGAGAGAAGGAAGTGACTGATTAGTTTCTTAAAGGCAGTTCTCAGTTTCCGGTTCTCAATCTCAGTCTTGTGCTGGTTTCGAAACTCGCAGAGGCTTCACCATGACCGGGCGGCGGTAAACTACTTCGAGCAGGTGACGTGCGGCTGCAACGCTTTCGGCCATGCGATCGCGTGCCGAGTAGCCTTGGGCAGCGACCAGTAAGAAGCCATTTTGCTCGCGGACTTCGAGGCGCTGAATACGGCTGTCACGCTCAGAGTCGAAGGCGTTCGCCAGGCGTAGAATTCCGGCTAATTGCAGTACGGACTGACGCTGACTCGCGCTTAGGCCGAGCAGCGTTTTTTGCCGGGCTCCGGGCAGCGCACCGCGATGATAGCGGGCGACGATGCCAGCCAAGCGCATCTTCTCTTCACTCCAGCTCAAAGGAGGGGTTAGCCGCCGGACCAGGTTGTATGTAGTTTTGTGATGCCCTTTTTCATTCTTGGATCGGCCGACGTCATGCAGCAACGCTGCGACCTGCAGAATGGAGCGTTGATCTGCGGGCGCGGAATCCGCTGGCGGTTGTTTGACAGGCAATCCGTCATAAAGCTGAAGCGCTAAGCGGGCGACGTGAATCGAGTGCTTGAAATCAGGGTCGAGGAACGACGCCCACAGTTTGAGGCGGCTCAACGCGGCGGATTCGATCTGCTTTCCAAGCGGCAATTCTGCGCGCCACACTCGCCATAGCGAGGCTTGGCCCAGCATCTTTTCCCGATATTTCTCGATTCTGCGGGTTCGCTCTTCGACAATCCTGGCATGCCAGCGGGAACGTGTGTCGTTATCCGGAAGGGCTTTGATTCGCAATGCAGTTGCCCAAACGACATCGAGGTCGTGTACCTCGCCCAGCAGATCTTGCAGTTCCTTAAGATCGTCGCTCCATGCAGCGTGCTGCTCGGGCAAAAAGTTTTCCACGATGTAGCGGAAACGCTTTAGTCCGATACGCAGCCGGTGAAATGCGAGTTGCGAGCGATTGCGCAGCGCGCGCCGATGCAATTCGTAGGCTTCCGTCCAACGCTCGAGCGCGAGGTGCTTGAACAGGGAGCTTCCCGTCCGCATTCGGGCGGCACGGCGAGGCAAGGATGTGATCCATCGCCTCCACTGCTTGCGATCGAACTCCTGCAAGGCCAGGGCCGCTTGCTGTTTGAGTTGCCCTTCACGGCTGGCGAGGAACTGCAGCAGTGTGCTGGTCACCGGGTCATCGGGCCCACCCAAACGGCGTACCCACTCGTCCATCACCTGCGCGTCTCGCAGCTCTCCCAACTGGCTGAAGAGCCGCTTCCCTGCTCTCTTCATCTCTTTCCATGCGGGATTGGGATCCATGCCCAGAAGGCCATCGGCCACGGAGCGGCAGCGGCGCAGAGCCACTCGTAAATCGTGAACCGGATCGGCAGCAAGGTCCACGCCCGTGCGGTCGCACTCTTCCAGTACGCGTTCCATCCAGAACGCCAGACCGGCTTTCTTCGGTGTGTTTTTTGCTGCGGCGACGACTGGCGTGGCAGACATGAGTAAGTTTTGGCGGCAACTAGCCGCCGATCATTCTCCCCGTGATTTGATAATGGGGGGCATTGTCCTTGGTTTCAGCAACATTTTCAATGTCCTAGCGAAACCGCGCTGGGGGCAAGCCTGAATTTCCCGGAATTCGACTGCGTGGGCGCGGTCCGCTGCGAGACATTTCTCACGTCAGGCCAATTACCTCCGTAACATGCATCCTCTTACCTTGTGCATTAACCTTATACCGGAGTTTCAGGAGCCACGTATTTCCACCGCCGCCACAACTAAGAGAGAAGACAGGAATGCGTCCGCTCGCGCTTTCATTCATAGCCTGAACATCCTGATAAAGTACGTGCGGCTTTATGGCTTTCAGCACAAGCGCACGGAGGGACAATTCGAGGTCACCTGGAATGAGCTGCAGCATGGCTTGCCTAAGGACGGCGATGGCGGCTTCCTGCTAGGAGTCCATGAGAACAGGCTACTACTGGACGGCGTGGCGTTGGAATCGGGACAGGCTGAACGCAGCTTTGCCCAACTTTTGACAGCAGCCGGTCTGGCCAGCATTCTCTTTTCAAAGGGAGTGACGGTTGACGATTTTGCCCGGCTGATCCGAGCCTTTGCCGTGGGCGGCTCCAAAGCCCAGGACGTGGTCAAGCAGATCAAGGACACGTTCGGAGATAACACGCATTCCACGATTCGGATCAATGAAGTCAAATTTGTTGCGGCTGATCCGGGCACCGCCGATGTGAGCATCGCGGCACAGATTGCTGCCCAGACCCTGGGCCCCGAATTCAAAGAATGGCTGAATGATCCGCAGAAACTGTTGCAACTCATTGCCGCAGCGGAAGGCTCGCGCGCCGGCGGCGGAGGTGCAGGGGGTGGCGCACCCATTGGCAGTGTCCCGAATGTTGGCGGCAATAATGTGGGCGGCAACGATGCGAGCGGCGGCAATGCTGCTGGCGGGGGTACCTGGACGGGTGGGGTGGTGCCGCTTCAGGAAGAAGAGGTTATTCAAGCCATCCGTTTGCTGACCAAATTCGGAGAAGTTGGTGCCGACCCCGGCGCCAAGACGGAATTGCTGCAGAACGAACTGACCCAGACAGATCCGAATACCAAGCTCAACCTGCAACAACTGCTGGAAAGTCTGGCTGCGACAAATCCCACGGAAAAAACCGATACACCTCTTTTGATGAAAGCGGCCGAACACATGGCGATCCGCTTCGCCATGGAACGCTTCCAAAAGGGAGACATCAAGGTCAATGCCGTGCACCAGATGCTGGAGCACATGAGCCGGCAAATGGACACGTTGCGGCAGATCCTGCGCGTACACGAAGACAAAATGAGCAAGGCAGGGATTCTGGTAGAGTCCCATGCCGACATTCTGGACCGGATGTTCTGGGCAGAAGTACCGGAGGCCGGGAAGAAGAGCGTGCTGCTCTCAAGCGAGGCCCCCTGCGTGCCTCCGCGCAATATCCGCCAGTTCATGGACGTTTTGCTGGAGCGCGGGGACAAGGAAGGCGCCAGCGCCATTCTGCAGAATTATACGAACTGCCTTACGGCAAGAGATTCGGATCCTCGCCGCAAGGCGGCCGTTGGATTGAGCCAACTGGCCGACTTATTCGCCGCTCCTGGCATTGATTTGATCGGCTCCGTGGTTCACAAGATTGGTGAGGCTCTGGTGCGGGATCCCGATCCGGAAGTGCAAAGTCTGCTCAGCGCGGCCTTTGTGCGCCTGAGTTCGGAAGCCGGCAATCGCAAGCAGTACAGCGCTTTGAGTGAGGTTTGCGGCGCCATTGAAAGCGTCGCCAAACAACGTCCGGCCCTGGCAAATGAATTGCGCCCACGGATTGGAGTGGAGAACCGCCTGCCAGAGTTCATCGAAGAGGCGTTGCGGCTGCCCCAAATTCCGCCGGATCTGATTCTCGTGCTGCGCCGCACTTCGCAAGCCGCAGTGGAACATCTTGCCGACCGATTCTTCCGCTGCATGCGGCGGGAAGAGTGCGACCGGATGGTGGACATCGCGAACGAACTCGGCCCCGCCGGCTTGCAACAGGCGCGAGATATGCTGCGCCTGGGGCCGGTTCGGCAGGCAGCGTCGGTGGTGGGGCTCTTAAGCCGTCTGGACGTAGCTACCTTGCTGGAATTGCTGCCCATCCGGCTGCCGGAGTGGAACCGGTTCTATCACGATATCGTGGTACGCCAGATCGCTTATGGCGCTGCTCCGGACCGCGGACGTACCTTGCTGGAAATCCTGGAGCATCTGGACGCAATGGTGCTGCCTCAGGCCATCGATGAGATCGGCATGAGCGGTGACCGGACGACCGTGCCGCCCCTGATGGTAATGGCGGAAACCGGCGAAGCCCAAGGCCGCTCGGTGATCGTCCAGATCAAAGCAGTGGAGTCGCTGGGAAGGCTGCGCGAACCCGAATCGATTCCCGTGCTGCGCAATTTGTTGGAAGCCAAGAAGATGTGGAAGTGGGCGAATCATCGTGAGCTGCGAATCGCGGCCGCACAAGCTTTGGCCAAGATTGATCCGCGTTACGCCAGCCAGGTAATGTCGGATAGCGGCTTGGCGCCGGGCGAACTGGCGATTGCGCCATTGGATGCAGCTCCGGCATGCCCATGGGTACGGCAGCGGCGTTACGAACGAATCGTCTTGCGTAAAACGCTGTCCGCCATCATCAGCAGTTCCTGGGGGAAATCCAGCATCGTACTTCGCGAGCTGAGCTTAGGGGGCGGGATGGGCACAAAGGCAGACAACCTCCGCGTGGGCTCGGAAGCAAACATCGATATTTCGACTGGCGTCCGCCACATTCGCGGGCAGGTACTGCTGCGTCGCGCCCGGGTGACCGAAGTCGGATTTGAAATTGTGAACACTGATATGGAAAGCCGCCTTCGCCTGCGTGGAGTGCTGATGGAGGCTGTCGAGCGCGCTCCGGAGATAAGAAACAGCGAGTGGAGGGGCGAGCGTAATACCTGACTTTCTTGAACTGGCACCCCAAACAAAAAGCCCCTGCTCCGTCGAGCGGGGGCTTTTTTCATTTCCAAAACACGGAGTTACGTCACCTTAGCGAAGGTTCACTTCACGACCTTAACGAAGATGATGAGAAACGTGAACAGAACCAGCGACTCGATGAACGCCAGTCCCACAAACAGTGCAATCTGAATTCCAGGCCTTGCAGCAGGGTTACGTGCCAGGCCCTCGCAAGCAGCCGAGGCGACGCGGCCCTGTCCCAGCGCTGCGAGGGCAGCAGCAAAGGCCATGGCGAAGCCGGAAGTGATCGCGACCCAATTAGTAGCGCCTGAGGCGGCCGCTTCCGAACCCTGAGCGAAGGCGGGCATGGCGAAGACCGACAACGCCGCCATCGTTATAACTAGAAAAAAACATTTACGCATTTGCGGTTCTCCTTAAGGATATTCGCTAGGAGGTGGTTGACGTCATCCTCGAGCAGACGCCCTCACGCTGGCGAATTTTAGATAAAGCCAAAAATCAGTGTTGGTGTGCCGTGGCCTCACCAAGATAGACGCAGGACAAAATCACGAAAATATAAGTCTGGATGAGCGAAACTCCGATATGAAGACCCTCGAAGACGATGGGCACGCCGATTGGAATCAATGAAAAGAATACTAACGTGACCATTTCGCCGGCGAACATGTTGGCATATAGACGGACGGTGAGAGACAACAGACGGGCGGTGTGACTGAAGATTTCAATGGGCAACATCAAGGGCGCAAGCCACCAAACGGGACCCATGAAGTGCTTAAAGTACCCCAGACCATTTGTTCGCAAGCCTTGAAAATGGTAGTAGAACCAAGTAAGGAGCGCACAGCCCAAAGGAACGACCGGCACGGCGGTTGGCGACTCGAAACCAGGAATAATACCGATCAAATTGCAGGTGACGATAAAAAGCCCAAGGGTGACAAGATAGGACTGATAGGGCTTGTAATGATGGCCAATGATTTCTTCCCCCATGCCACCGATGAAGCCCTCAATCCCCTCGATCGCGTGCTGCAGCCCGCCCGGGTTGTCGACGGACAGCCGAAACCGGACTGCGATAAACAATGAGGTCAACGACAGCACCACCATCAACTCCATGGCGGCGCTATTTGCGACCGGAGTGGCCGGGTGCTTTGGGTGGATTCCTAATGCAAGCAGCAAGGAAAGTATCGGTCCGCCAAACAGGCGGTTGACCAGCGCGGTAAACCAGAGTTGCTCCATGAAGAATCCCGATTCCAAGTATTTGAGGCTTAGTAGCCACGACGCAGGGCTACGTAAGCCTCGCAGCCAGCTTCCATCATCATGGCTGCCACCGGCGTGCACAACCCGAAGAGAAACCCTCGGAAGGCTTGGGAAGAACTTGTGAATATAACATACGCGACCATTCCAGCCAAGAGATAGCGGAGAGTGAAGCGTGCGACAAGCAAGGGCCCCTGCGTTGGTCGATTCGTCTCAGCCACACGTTTGGCTAGGGTTTCTACGGCTCGACTTAGAGAATGAAAACTTAGGTAGGCAGTCGACGCCCCCGCACCGAAGCCGAGACCGATGAGCAAGCCGAAGCGCCAGAGGGCGGCAAGGGTGAACGCCAAGCCAACAATGAGAACAAAGCGCAGCATTCTCCGGATGGCCCCAGAGAAGAAGCGGTTCGACTGGGTTTCGATAACCGGAGATTCTGGCGGATGTGTAGGGCTGGTGCTCATGGCTTGTCACGCGTTAAAGCCCAAGCCATGCGAATCATCTCGATAAACCCTGCAACGGCCCCAAAGATCACTCCCGCGAGATAGAGCCAATGTGTATGAAGCCAGTGATCGAGAAGCTTGCCGAGAGCATAACCAAGGGCGATCGCAGCTGGGATGATGAACCCAATCTCCGAATAGCGGCTGAGAGAAACAATGAGGTTTCGCTCATCCGGGCGTTTGGAATCCTCGGGCATGGTGGATGAGCCAGATTGTATCTCTTCCCGAGTCTTAGAGGATTTGCTTTGCTAACCCAGGCCCATCGACCAAGTAACGACGCGGATGAACCGCTCGGGGAAGATGCCGATGACGACGGTAGCGAATGCGGTTACGCCAAGCGCCACCCGCATGGCGACGCTGATGGGGAGCCGGGTTTTGTCCATCGCTTCGCTCATGAACATGGCATTCGCAATCCGCATGTAATAGTAGAGCCCGAAAACCGCGTAGAGTACGGCCAGGGACGCCAGAATATAATGACCGCTCTCCATCAGGCTCAGGAAAATGAAATACTTTCCGTAGAAGCCCGCCAGCGGAGGAATCCCGGCCAGCGACAGAAGAAAAATCAGCATGAGAACGGCTTCAGTCGGGGCTCGGGTGAAGAGTCCGGCAATGTCGTCGATTTCGTCGCCGATCACATTCCGCTGCCGCAGCGAGGTGACTACGGCGAAAGCACCCAGGTTCATGAACGTGTACACCAGCAGGTACAGCAAAATTCCCTTGAAGCCGTCAAAGAAAGCGGGCGCCGGGTAATCCACCGAAGCCAGCGCAACCAATCCCAGCAGCATGTAACCGACGTGAGCGATCGAAGAGTAGGCTAGCAGCCGTTTGAGGTTGTTCTGCGTGAGTGCCGCCAAATTGGCGCCGGTCATGGTGATGACCGAAACAAAGATCAGCAGCGGTACGTACACCGTTCGCAACGGATACAAGCCCCACAGAAAGATGCGCAACAACATTGCCCAGGCCGCCGCTTTTACCGCTACTGACATGAATCCGGTAACGCTGGTCGGCGCACCCTCGTAAGCGTCAGGCAACCACTGATGGAAAGGGATGGCAGCAATCTTGAAGAACAGCCCAGTCGCCGTGGTCAGCAGGGCAATAATCGCCACGGGACTGACATGATTGGAATTCTGTGCCACCTGTTGCGTAAGCTCCTGCCTGATCCCCTCCAAATTCGTATTACCTGTGAGGCCGTACAGAAGAGACAAGCCGTAAGCGAAGATTCCGGACGAAAATGCTCCTAGCAGCAGATACTTCAGCGCCGCCTCATTGGAGCGGCGATCGCTGCGCAGGAACCCGACCAGCACGTAAGTGGAGATCGCCATCAGTTCCAGGCCAATGAAGATGAGCACGATGTCGAAGCCCGAGGCCATGCACATCATGCCTACCACCGAAAACAGGACCAGCGAATAGAACTCGCCGTGGTTTTCGTGTTCGATCTCGAGGTAGCGGACGGACATCAGGATGGAAAGACCCGCTCCGGCGAGAAACAGATAGTAGAAATAAATAGAGAAGTGGTCGAGCACCATGGAGTGCACGAAAGCAACTTCGAGCGTGCGGCCAACCTTTGCAGCCTCGAATTGGGCGTACTGGATCTTCAGCACTCCAGCCGCGGAAAAAAGCACGCCGATAAATGCGGTCACCGCATTTGTCCACTTCCACTCCGGCGGGATCATCAGGTCGCTCAGCAGAATGCCCAACGCGAACACGGTGAGCATGACGATGGGAAGGGACAGGAGATAGTCCGTGCCGGTGAAGTATTGTGGCATGCCCGGCACTTATTTCTTCCCCTTTGCGATGCCGGAAGCAAGCGGAACTGCGAGGGCCGCTGTGTCCGGTGCAGCCGGTGTCTGTGGGCGAGCGGATGCATTGACCGCCCCGCCGATCCCCGGATAATCGGGCCGGACCGTGAGCACAAGCTGGTTCACCGGCTGCTGCAGGATCTGAAAGAACGGCTTGGGATACAGCCCGATCCAGAATGCCATTACGAGCAGCGGCGCGAATGTCAGCACTTCGCGCGGCGTCAGGTCATGCAGTTTCTCATTCTTCGGATTGGTCACGGTTCCAAAGAACACTCGCTGGTACAGCCAGAGTAAGTAAGCTGCTGCCAGAATCACGCCCGGAACGGCCCACGCCGCCCACTTCCAGTTCTCCATGAACGTGCCCTGCAGGATGGTGAACTCGCCGACGAAGCCGTTCAGCAGCGGCAATCCCATGGAGGACAGGAACATGATCATGGTGATCGTGGCATATAGCGGCATCACATTCGAGATGCCTCCGTACTCGGAAATCTCGCGCGTGTGCCGCCGCTCGTACAGGATGCCGACGATCAAGAACAGAGCGCCGGTGGAGATGCCGTGGTTGATCTGCTGCAGCACCGACCCGCTCAGTCCAGCCGGATTCAGGGCAAAGATTCCCAGGGTGCAAAAGCCCAAGTGGCTGACCGACGAGTAGGCCACGAGTTTCTTCATGTCCTTCTGCATCAGCGAAACCAGCGCGCCATAGATGATTCCGATAATGGAGAGGAAGATCATCCAGAATCGCACCTTGGGGTGCATCACTACGTCTGGAAAGAAGGGCAGGGCAAATCGGATAAAACCATACGTCCCCATTTTCAGCAGAACGCCGGCCAGGATGACCGACCCCGCAGTGGGCGCCTCTACGTGAGCATCCGGCAGCCAGGTGTGGAATGGGAACATCGGCACCTTGATGGCGAAGGCCACGAAGAATGCCAAGAACAGCACGATGGCAAACGTCGAACCATAGGCCGGGTCGTGGAAGATATGCGGCGCGGTCTGATAAAGCGCCTGGATGCTGAACGTGTATTGGCCCGTCTGGCGGAAGTTGTAGAAATACAGAAACAGGACGGACAGCAGCATCAGCACCGAACCAAGCAGGGTGTACAGGAAGAATTTGATGGCGGCATAAAGCTTTCGCGGACCGCCCCAGATGCCGATCAGCAGGTACATCGGCACCAGCATGGCTTCCCAGAAAACGAAGAACAGGAAGAAGTCGAGCGCCATGAAGACGCCGAGCATCCCGGTCTGCAACACCAGAAACCAGATGTAGTATTCCTTGACCCGGTTCTCGATCGCGCTCCAGGACGAGAGGATGGAGATCCATCCGAGCAGCGTAGTGAGCATGATCAGCAGGAAGGAAATGCCGTCGATTCCCAGCACGTAACCCGCGCCGATGGAGGGAATCCAGTTATTGGGCGTGCCCTCCATGAACTTGAATCCAGGCTCGAAGCGCTGCGCCCAGAACCACGGCACCAGCGGGATCGAAACTAATAGGCCGGCCAAAGAGAACAGGTTCGCGATCCAGCGAATGGCGTCCTTTTGCTCCTGCGGAACAAATATGAGCAAGAGAGCGCCGGCGAGTGGCGTGAATAAGATGATCGAGAGAATATGACTTTGCATAAAAGCAGTTCTCAGTTGTCACTTTGTAGCGGCGCCGTCCCGGCGGCTGTCGTGGGGGCGTCCTCGCCCGCACTTCCGAGAGCAGGACGCCCTCGGGACAGCCGGCAAGATGCCGGCGCTACGCTATCGCCACGCATAATAGGCGACAAATCCTACCAACCCCATCACCATCACTAGCGCATACCATTGCACCAGACCCCATTGCAGCAACCGCATCGGGTATGACACCATCCGCGATAAGATCGCCGGACCATTGACCAGCACGCCGTCGATAATCCACTTGTCCCACCAATTCGTAAGTGTCCCGAAGGCGCGCGTCGTCGATCCGGCGCCGTTGACCAGGCCATCGATCACGTGCGAATCGAACCATGACGACAGTTCGCCCAGACCCATCACGCCCAGACGTATGTCTCCAACCTTGCGGCGACCGGTGAAAGCATAGTCGTAGCCTTCGTCGACGTAATACTTGTTGTAGAGCACGTCGTATAGCGGTGGCGCCGCAGCCGCAATGGGCTCGGCATAACCTTTGTCGGCATTACGATACGCGCGCCAAGCCATGCCCCAACCAATCACCGCCGCGCCCACCGAGAGGAACATGAGTCCGTATTCAATTGGGCTCGTATGTTCGACTTCCTTCTCCCCGGCGGCAAGCTGTGCGATCTTCCCTTCTTCCTGGAAAACCTTGGCCTCGTGCGCGAACACCGGCTCCAAGAACTTCGCGAAACGATCGGACCCGCCGAGACTGTGCGGCCATCCGAGCCACCCAGCGCATATCGCGCAGACTGCCAGAATTACCAACGGCGCCGTCATCGACTTCGGGGATTCATGGATATGGTGCTCCACCTCGTGACTCATTCTTGGTCGGCCATGGAAAGTCAGGAACATTAACCGGAACATATAGAAGGCCGTCATCAACGCGGTGATGAACCCAATGAACCAGAGGAACCGATATGCGCCGCCTTCGGAAGACCATGCCTGCCAGAGAATTTCGTCCTTCGAGAAAAACCCTGCAAACGGCGGGATGCCGGCAATAGCGAACGTCGCAATGAACATGGTCCAATGCGTAATGGGAATGCGCTTATGCAGATCGCCCATGTTGCGCATGTCCTGCTCACCGCTCATGGCGTGGATTACCGATCCTGATCCGAGGAATAGTAGCGCTTTGAAAAAAGCGTGCGTAAAGACGTGGAAGACGCCAGCGGAGAATGCACCCACGCCGAGCGCGAGGAACATATATCCGAGCTGCGAGACAGTGGAATACGCCAGCACACGCTTGATATCGTTCTGCACCAAGCCAATGGAAGCGGCGAAGATCGCGGTCACCGCGCCGATGATGGCGACTGTCTTCATAGAGCTAGGCGCAAGCACGAACAGCGCGTTGGATCTCGCGACCATGTAAACGCCAGCGGTCACCATGGTTGCGGCGTGGATCAGCGCGGAAACCGGGGTTGGACCTTCCATAGCATCGGGCAGCCAAACGTAAAGAGGAATTTGTGCCGATTTTCCGCAGGCGCCGACAAATAAAAGCAGAGTCGCAGCGGTGATGATGGGATCGCCAATGGCAAAATGGCCGCTGCGGGCCAAGTGCGTGACCTCGGTGAAGCGCAGCGATCCGAAGTACCAGGCGATGGTGAACATGCCAAGCAGAAAACCCGCGTCGCCGATGCGGTTTACGATGAATGCTTTGTTGGCCGCGGTGCTGGCACTCTGGCGATGGAAATAGAATCCGATGAGCAGATACGAGCACAGGCCCACGCCCTCCCAGCCCACGAACATCAGCGCATAATTGTTCGCCAGAATGAGCGTGAGCATGGAGAACATGAACAGGTTCAGGTATCCAAAGAAACGGTAATACCCGCCTTCATGCGCCATGTAGCCAGTCGAGTAAATGTGGATCAGCGCTCCGACGCCAGTCACAAACAGCAGCCAAATGCTGGACAGCGGATCGAGCAGGAAGCCCACATCGGCCCGGAACGTGGCCGCGGTCTTTCCATCGTGCATCACGTAGTTCATTTGGCCGGTGTCGGTCCCGAGCCAGGTGTAGACAATGGTTTGGTAGGGCTTGCCAGGATTGTCGTGGGCGTAATCCGTGTATTGCCAGACCGCGCCACAAGCAAATAGAAATGCCAAGACCACGACGCCGACACAGACCGCGCTGACCGTCGCCTTCTGGAGCTTGCGACCAAAGAAGAACATCATCGCCGCGCCGAAAGCCGGCAGAAGAGGAATCAGCCAGATGTAGTCTAGAAAGAACATGAGTTAGTTAGCGTCGTGCATTTAGCACTTGGCACTTAGCATTTGGCCCTTCAGCCGTGTCGCAAAACTTCAGAGACTAAATGCCAAGTGCCAATTGCTAAGTGCTGCTTTCCTACCATTTCAGCAAATCTACTTCGTCCACGTTCACCGTTTCTTTATTGCGGAAGAAGGCGATCAAAATTCCCAAACCAACCGCCGCTTCGGCCGCTGCGTCGGTGATCACGAAAATCGCAAACACCTGCCCGTGCAATCCCCACAACCGCGAGAACGCCACCAGGTTCAGGTTTACCGCGTTCAAAATCAGTTCGATCGACATCAGAATGATGACCACGTTGCGGCGTGTCAGCACGCCGATCACCCCCAGTATGAACAGGGCCGCGGCGGTCACGAGATAATGAAGAGTGCCGATTGGAGCCATAATCACCGCTGTAGAAACGTAGCTAGCTACGTTTCTACAAGAACGACTAAATTCTTTTCTTTGCCATTACCACCGCGCCGATGATCGCCACCAACAGCAGCAGCGACGCAATCTCAAACGCAAACATGTATTGACCATAAAGCATTACCCCGATCTGTTGCGTGTTGCTGTTCTCAATCGGCTGGGCGATACGGTAAGGAAACAAAGTCTTGCCCTTCACGTAAACCAACACAAACAGCGCACCCAGTGCGACGGCAGCGAGGAATCCAACCAACCATTGCTTATTGAACTGTTCTTCTTTTTGCGATCGCTCGATGTTCACCAGCATGATCACAAACAGGAACAGGACCATGATGCCGCCCGCATAAAGAATGATCTGGACGCCAGCGACGAACGGCGCATAGAGCATCAAGTACAACCCAGCTTGCGCGAGCAGGCCTAGAATCAGCGCCAATGCGGAATGCACCGGGTTCTTGCGCGTGACAACGAAAACCCCGCTCAATAAAGTGAGCCCGGACAAAAAGTAAAAGAAGAACGTTGTGGCTACGGGCTGCATGCCGGGCTGCACAATTGGCTGCATACTAGAGCAACACTCCCAAAATAGCCGTCAGGATGAGCACACCAATTCCGATCGGTAACAGCACTTTCCATCCCACTTTCATGAGTTGATCGAAGCGGTAGCGCGGGAACGTGGCGCGATACCAGATATATAGATACATGAAGCCCGCCACCTTCGCCACAAACCAGAAGATGTCCTGAATGCGGTCACGCACCGGAGGCGCAAACAATATCAGGCCGATCAAACCCAGCACGGCACCGAATCCGGCCAGGCCAATGGTCTGCACCCGGAAGTAAGGATGCTTCGGCATGCGTGCGACGCCCACGAACGCGATGACCGCAAGCGCCAGGAAACTCAATCCTGGAAACAGCGAAAACACCAGGTCCCAGGTCGGACCGGTCAATGTGTTGGGGAAAGGCCGGAACCATCCACCAAGCCACAAAGTCACGGCAATCGACGACACTGCGATCATCGCCGCGTATTCGCCCAGCATGAAGAGCGACCAACGCAAGCCGCTATATTCGGTGTGGAAGCCAGCGGTTAATTCCGATTCCGCTTCGGGCAGATCAAACGGCGCGCGATTGGTCTCCGCGACCATGGCGATGGCGAAGATGCCGAACGCAATGAAGCCCAGAGGGAAAAACTTGAACAGGAACCAAACATGCTGCTCCTGCTGTGCCTGAACGATGCCAATCATGCTCAGCGTTCCCGTTCCCGACGTGCCCGCACCAACTCCATAAGGTCCGAGCCCGTGCAAACTGGTCATCAGCACAGCGGAAACGACGGCCATCCCCATGGCTACTTCGTAGGAAACCATCTGGGCGCTGGACCGGAGTGCGCCGATCAATGGGTAATGCGAGTTGGACGCCCAGCCTGCCATCACGACCCCCAACACACTTAGCGAGGAAACACCGAGCATGAAAAGAATCCCGATATTCAAGTCCGTAATAGCATGTGTAGGACCAAAAGGCACAACGATGTAGACGGTGAACGAAGCACAAAGAATGATCAGCGGCGCGATCCAGAAGACAAACTTGTCGGCTTTGTCCGGCACGATGTCTTCTTTGGTAAGCAGCTTGATGGCGTCTGCGATCGGCTGCAGCAGGCCGTGTGGGCCCACACGCATGGGGCCGAGGCGAATCTGAAAATGTGCCAGAGCCTTGCGCTCCAGCCAGTTCATCGCCATAACCGCGACGGAGACTCCGCCAAAAACCACCATGATATAAACGAAGGCCCAGAAAACATTGCCCGCTTGTCCCGGCGTCGTATCGCTGCTGAGATAGGATGTGATGTAGTTGAGCATCAGCGATCCACCTCGCCCAGCACTATGTCCAGCGTGCCGATGACCGCGATGACGTCGGCGACGAGGGCACCGCGCACCATCACCTCAAGTGCCTGCAAGTTCACGAATGACGGCGGCCTTACGCGCACACGGTAGGGCTGCGTCGATCCATCGCTCACAATGAAGTATCCCAACTCGCCCTTGGGCGCTTCAATTGAGTGGTAGATCTCGCCGACCGGCGGCTTCATTACTTTGGCGACCTTGGCCATGATGGGACCTTCGGGAATCCTCTCGACTGCCTGCCGGATGATGCGCAGCGACTGCCGCATCTCCTCCATGCGGACCGTGTACCGGTCGTAGGTGTCGCCGTTCACCCCAATAGGAATTTCGAAGTCGAAGTCGGCGTAGGCGGCGTAGGGCTGGGCTTTGCGGAGATCCCACTTCACGCCGCTGGCCCGCAGCACCGGGCCGGTGACACCGAGTGCGATGGCATCTGCACGGGATATCACACCGACGCCCTTCGTCCGCTCCAACCAGATGCGGTTTGTCGTAAGGAGCTCCTCGTATTCGTCAATCTTGGGAGGAACGAAATCGAGAAACTTCGTCACGTCGCGCTCGAAGCCCTCGTAAGTCTCGTATTGGCAGCCGCCGATGCGGAAGGCGTGTGTGGTCAGCCGGGCACCGCAATACTTTTCAAAAATCTTGAGAATCTCTTCCCGGTCGCGGAAGGTGTAAAAGAGCGGTGTCATGGCGCCAATATCGAGAGCGTGCGTACCCAGCCAGAGCTGATGGCTCGCCAACCGGTTCAGTTCCGTGAGGATCACCCGGATGTACTTGGCCCGCGGCGGCGCTTCGATGTTGAGAAGTTTTTCAACCGCTTCGCAGTAGCCCAACCCGTTCGAGACTGCGGCCACATAGTCCATGCGGTCGACATAGGGATTGAACATCGTGTAAGTGCGGTTCTCGGCAATCTTCTCCACCCCGCGATGGAGGTAGCCGATTACGCATTCCGTGCCCAGAACCTTCTCGCCATCCAGCTTGAGGATTACGCGGAGCACTCCGTGGGTCGCCGGATGCTGCGGCCCCATGTTGATGATGAGCTCGTTGCTGTCGAGAAAGGTTTTGTCGGGCTGATTGAGCTCCAGGTGTGAGAGACGGGTGTCGGGATCAGTCGTCATCTGGTCTGTCGTCGTTCGATCCGTCATTGGCCGCTCTCGATCCCGAGGTTGGCCTGCACCCATTCCTGATCCTGTTGAATGATGCCGTAGTCCTTGCGAAGCGGATGCCCCTTCCAGCCGTCGGGGAGCAGGATGCGCTTCAAGTCCGGATGCCCGTCGAAGCGGATACCAAACATGTCATAGACTTCACGCTCCAGCCAGTTGGCGGTCGCCCAGATCGACACCGCGCTGGGCGCGCTTTCGCCGTCCGCGACCATAGTTTTTACGCGAATGCGTTCGTTCCTTGGGAAGGAATACAGAATCCAGATGACCTCGAACTGTTTCTCCCGGTCAGGATAGTGCACCGCGGTAACATCCACGCAGTAATCGAATTGCTCCCGGTCGCGCAAAATCTGCAGCAACTCGGAAACAATAGAGGGTTCCACGACCATGTAGTTCTGGCCGAGGTAGCTGTTCGCTTCGCGAATGCCCGAGCCGTATTGGCCCTTGAGCTTGCCAATCATTAAGGACTCCCACGGAATGGGAACCGGCCCAGTTGGCTTGGCTGGCGCAGCAGGGGCGTGACCCGCTGCAGGGGCTGCAGGTTTCGGCTCACCGCTCGACGGCCGAGTGGGCGACTTGGTTTCCTCAAGCATACCTAGGAAGGTACAGACCTCCGGCGCTGCAACAGGTTTGGAGAACGTTAACTTCTACCAGCTTGTTCCTTTCCCGTCAATGAAAACAAAGAAATTAAAGCGGATCACTCTGCAGATCATTGCAAAGTCCTGCAAAATCCGCAACCCCCGCGCAACAAGAATGGGGCAAGTGAGGGGCACCATGACGCGGCATGAGCAAAACCTTAAGCGCCAGCGCCGCCGCCTCGGTGCGGGTGGATGGTCCCCCCTGCCGCTTTAGCGGTCTGGGACCGCAAAAACACTGAGGACAAGCGATGCAATGCCAGAAGAAAAAGCGGGACGGTAAGCAATGCAAGGCACGGGCACTTGCCGGCAAGGAGCAGTGTGCGTTGCACGCGGAGCCTGGCAGAGCCAAGGAACTCGGCAGTATAGGGTGGTCGTAGACGAACGGTGGATCGCCCGGATGCTCTGAAGGAGTGTGCAGCACCGAAGACGGCCGCCGATGTTCGCGATCTGCTGGCGGAGTCGATCATTGAAATTCGTGCTGGGAAGCTGGATCCGAAAGTCGCTAAGGCGCTCGGCTACTTGGGGACGAGCCTGCTGCGTGCTCTCGAAGTGGCTGACACCGAGCGGCGGTTGGACCTGCTCGAACAGCAAAGCCTCAGGGTGGAGGATATGGTCTTCCAATCTGGAGTTCCGGCTGGGAAACCATAAGAGGAGGAGAAAAAAGAACAATGGCATCAATTCAGGACCGACTGAAGCAGTTGGAGGACAGACAGAGATTCATAGACTGGTTTTTGTTCGACCGCTTCCTGGAAAGTTTAACCCGAGAGCAACTTGAAACTTTCGCACATGACGGACGATTGCCGGAGCCGTTACCTGAACCATTGCCTAAAGGGGCAAGCCGACTGGACGGGCTCGACCGGAAGAGTCTTATCAAGCTGTGGGAGGAAAGTGAGCGCATGTTTAGGCACGAAGCCGCGACGCGGTGGCCTTTTACAGCGAAACCGCCTATTGGCCAGAGCAACGAATGCGGCCTCGCTATTACCTGCAAGATGGGTGTTTATCGGTCGAATGGCAGTTTCAGTCCGAGGGAGAAGACCAACGTGAAAAGAAATAATCAACCGGACCTCTTCTGGTGCAACAGCAAAAAACCAACCAAAACAACTGCTAGAGCTGGCACACCTTGAGATCAGAAGGCGCGAACTCTTGCAGGATCTGGCACACGTCAACTGTGAAATGTATCGGCTACGGATAGCACCAGGCAGCTTAGGTACCGATCAACCTACCTTGGCTGACCGCCGCCATTTGGCATGCAACCAAATCAGGATGCCTATCGCGCAGACCTCCACGGGGCCGAGGGGCAACAGGCTGAACTGCAATAGGCCCGCGAAGTCTTTTGTACCCTCGTATGTGGTCCAGATCGCGCCGGTGGCGGCAATTAGACTCGCTAGTCGTTCCTCTGTCTGGATTCTAAACATGCTGATGCCATTGTAAGGACACTCCGCACCGGCAACAAACATTACCTCGGTAATGAGAGTTTTGTAAGCATGGTCGTGTGGAAGGAAGACTCTTCCCAGAAGCGAAGTACTTCCGAAATCGGCGGCGTCCGTAAGCATTGCCGTCAACGGGAAGCGATCCGTCAATTCGCGGTCGGTGAGAGACTGCATCTTTGCATCCTGGTCGATGAGGATATGCGCTACCTCATCGTCGTCAGATCCGGCAATGTGTAGTTCAAACGGTGGAGTCCAGCCGCGCTCCCGTGCGGTCCGCACGATCTCCGCAATCTTGGCGGCCAGTAGAGTTGTGCTGGTTTTGTAATCGTCGGACGTTAAGATCTTTCCGGGATTCATCAAGACGACACCGTTCTTAGTGCCTCAAGGCCGCGAAGGCCGAAGCCCAGCGTTCCGTTGAATGGCGGAAAAGTTACGGCAATCTTACGCGCTCGTCGGCTCCAGATCGAAACTATTCCGTCCCGCGGGGGTTCAACTCTGTATGGCGAACTAGACCTTAGCTTTCATGTCGATCAAAATCCATTCCCGGCATTGCCAAAGGGTAGGGTTCCTTCTTGTGCTGTGGGCGGTAGTTTCGGGCACCCTGGTAGCACAACAAGACGCTGAAAGTGCAGGGGCGGCTCACCGAACAGTTCGCGAATCCGAGGCTATTGCACCCGGGCTTGTGAGCACAGACCAGGGGCTCGCGATTATTGGCGCCGCACTAGAATCCCGCAAGCCCACGGATTCCAACGCCGACTGCTCAAACCTGGTACACGCAATCTATGAACGGGCCGGTTTAACGTACTCTTACTCGAACTCCTCCGATCTTTACCGAGGGATCAAAGAGTTTCGGCGGGTCCTACATCCGCAACCGGGTGATTTGGTGGTATGGCGCGGACATGTCGGAATCGTGATTAGTCCGGTGCAGCACTCCTTCTTCAGTGCGATGCGTTCGGGGCGTGGCGTCGAATTCTATGATTCACCTTATTGGCAGGCGCGTGGACGGCCGCGTTTCTTTCGTTACTTGAAAGCAGCTTCGCGAACTCAGTTCTCCGCTTCGACTCGAAACGCAAACTTGAAGCTCAGAGGTTCGAGCACCGCTGAATCGCATGACCCGGTTGCCGCTGACGAAGGCTTCGCTCTAGCTTCTGGCGTTTCCAGCGCTGGACGGGCCACCGGCACGAGCATGCCTGGGCGCAGTCCGGATGAGCCCGCGAGCGGCGCCGCCCGACCGGCAACGGTCACGCCCGCGAGGATCAGCAGAGCGGATGCGCCGGCAGCGTTACCTGAGAGTAAGGGACCGCAAGCAGCAGCGCTTCATAAGTCAGAAAGCCAGACGACAAGCGATGCGCAGAGCGCGAGGGATCGGAATAAGCAGACGCCAGCGAGTCACAAGATACAAAGTCTGGGGGATGGTGTTTGGGAAAAGACGGCGACCAAACCTTCTGCGGGAATACCTTTCGACTCCGTGGTTACGCCCACGCGGCCCTACGAGCCACGGCCTCCGCAGGGCTTCAGGGCGTCGAACATCGCCCCGAAGGCCGGTCACGCAGGCGCGAGACCGCCTTCTGCGGGCGGACCGCTGGTGAATGAGGCGAGGTCTGAACCCGTTCAGTGGGCGATGAGCCGCTACGTGCCGCGCCCGCCGTGGAGTTCAAGCAGCGGAAGGACTTCAGAGCCTTCAGTTCATCGCCCGCCCGCAAGACGGGTGCCGCGTGCATCCCAGGGTTCGGCGTACTGAGGTAGGCAAACGGCACTATCGGGGCAAAACCTCATAGTCGGGATTGCGCCAAGACCGCTGGCGTACGAAAATATCCCACCTTTCTGAGTGAGGGCCGCGAGAATGATTCATTTGCTAGACCGTTGTACGGTCTAACACGCACGGAGTCGCACGCCTTACGCCGAAGACTTGAAACGCATTGCGAACCAAGTGCTCCAACAGTCTGCGAGACTTAATCCATCGCTTAGCCAGCCTTGTTTCTTAGCTTCGCTGCTTGTTTGAGTTCTTTCAAAACGGCCATGGTACGTGCCGTGTAGTCTACACGCTTCCCCGACTTCGGGCGTCGGTGGCGTTTGGTTGCGGTATCATGTTTTGACATTGTCCTCCTCGTATTTGCTTACCGTACCACGTTGTGTTGGCCATAAAGGCCGCGGCTTTGGCAGCAGCGGCTTTAATTGTTGCAACTCAATCCGACTCTTTGCGAATCTTTTTTCGGGCACGTTTTCGCGCCAAAGCTTGCTTCACTCTGCGCTTCTCGCCCGGCTTCAGGTAGAAGGAGTGACGCTTCATCTCCTTGATGATGTCCTCGGTTTGAACCTTGCGCTTGAACCGACGAAGCGCGCTCTCCAACGACTCGCCCTCTTGCAATCGAACTTCTGCCAAACTCATCACCCCCAAACCGGTTCGAATCGGACATATTAGAGCCTACTCCATTTGTGCTAGCCCCCGTCGATCTACTTGCTGCATAACACGCGGGAGACTGGGTCGGCCATTTCTGAGCTAAACATGCTTCAGTTGGTACTCATCCATCCCGAAATAGTGTCCCAGTTCATGAATCACCGTCAGACGGATTTGTTCGCGGACTTCGGCCTCGCTGGAGCAGACCGCTTCAATATTCCTTCTGATAAAGCACGATGTAATCGGGGCCGGTTGGTAAGTGAAATATGCTCTTCTTGGTCGTGGGCACGCCTTGGAAGAGACCAAGAAGCAAACGCCTTTGCTCCCCTGACTGCGGCAATGGCTGGTTCGGCGGCATATCCTCCACCAGAACAGCAACGTTACGAATACGACTGCGAAATTCTCGTGGGATTGAATCCAGCACCTCCTCGACTACCTTAACGAAATGTTCACGCTTCATCCCTCACCCGCTGAAATAAACACGGGCGGCTTCACTCCGAGTAGCCGTCGTCGTCTCTGTCGTCATCATCGTCATCTTCTTTGCCGTCGCTTTCGTCTTCCTCTTCGTCTTCTTCCTCGGCTGGCTCCTGTCGAAGGAGTACATCGGCGTTTGTGGATACCGACACTGGGGACTTCCAGGAACGGCGGCTGCAACACCGTGAGGAAGCGGAAAAGTTTTATCGCGATCTTGCGGCCCAAGGGATGAGGGTGCGCGTGGGGATGGAGGCGAGCGGGCATGGGCGCTGGTTTGGACGACTGCTCTGCGAGTTGCAAATTGAGGTGTGGATCGGGGACGCAGCCGAGATCCGAACCAAGCGAGTGCGCAAGCAGAAGACGGATCGGCAAGATGCGCAGCCTGATTCTGAGGTTGTTGCTGGAAGATCGCTTTCGGCAGATCTGGGTACCGAGCTGGGGGAATCGGGATCTGCGGCAACTGTTATGGCACCGGCACCGCATGGTGCAGGCACGCATGCGGATCATGAACCAGCTCCAAGCAGTGGCGCTGAACGAAGGACTACGGTGCAAGAAGGGGTTGTGGCGGGAAGCTGGGCGGAAGCAACTGGAGTCGTTCGCGTTAGCCCCGTGGGCAAGCCGGCGGCGTGCATATCTATGGCCACCTGCTGAAACGCTATTTACTCCCGCACTTCGGCGCCATCCGGATAAAAGCCCTCCGCAGAGAGCAGGTGAAAGACTTTCTGGGCCAGTTGTCGGCCAAGGGCGAACTCTCACGAAATACCATGCGGCTGATTCTCGCTACGCTGCGGGTCACCCTGAACCATTCGGTTGAGGACGAAATCATTGACCACAATCCCGCTGACCGGCTGGGACGGTTTACGAAGACCCAGAAGCCTACGCGCCAGGTGGAGGCCAGTTCGGGCAAAGCGCAGAGGATTCGAACCGCTACATCCTGGTGCAGCGTAACTACTCGCATGGCCGGTTCGGAACACCCAAGAGCAACAAGTCGCGCCGTGTTGACCTCTCGCGGAAACTGCGCCAGATTCTGCTCGAGCTACGAGACAAGCGGATGCTGGATGCGTCCCTGAACGGCACGGGCACGATCGCGGACGAGCTGGTCTTTACGTCGAAGGCTGAAAGCTGATTAACCTGAGCAACCTGACTACCTACCAATTGCTGCCGTGCTTGGAACGAGCATGGCTGCGGCGATTCCGCTTCCATGACCTGCGCCATACCTTCGGGAGCCTCCTAATCCAAAGACGGCGCCTCGCTCGCTTACGTGAAGGAACAGATGGGGCACAGTTCGATCAAGATCACGGTCGAGACCTACGGACACCTGATTCCGGGTGCTGACATCAAGTGGGTCGATGGACTGGATCGCAAAGCAACCCCTCAACAAAATGCAACTCCCGCGCAACTGCTGCGGGACGGCAGCGAACTCACCAAAGAGGATCATTTGCAAGCTATCGCGGCACTAGAGGATGTTGGCGGGCGAGGAAGTAGCCGAGCAAATGAACTTCTAACAGCTTGCTAATACCGTGTCAACTCCGAGTGCGGAATCCATGTTGACGCGCCGCTTCACGTCCGGCGAGTTGCGGCCTGATACGACTCGATCAGGTCGCGAATGCGCTGCGCATCCGCCTTGCGATGCCCGTGACTGGTGATCGGGTCCGTACCACCGCTCGACTCAATGCGTATCTCAGACCACAAAATCCCGGTCGAAATCCGAACCGAGGCTACCTGCGCCATGGCGATGCTCTCCTCGTTGCTGCCGAAAAGGCGAGGCTTCACCCTGCTCACGTGCAGCGAGTTCACCACGATACGAGTCGGGAAAAACAAGTTCCCTTTCGTCCAGCGGCTGGCGCTAAAAGTCTCTCCGTCGGAAATCGCGTTGGTCATAAGTTGGGCAAATCAGTAGTTGGGCAAATCAGTTCAGCTCGGAGGATTCGTGATCCGAGCAGGGAACGTTCCTGGCCGAATGCTGAGTGCTGAGTGCCGCCGCTCTACACCCACTCAAGTGCTCCTTTTCCCCAGATCCAGATGTAGCCGACGATCAGGATGCCAAGAAAGATCAGCATCTCCACCAACCCGAATGTGCCCAGAGCCTTAAACTTCACCGCCCAGGGGAACAGGAAAATGGTCTCCACATCGAAGACCACGAACAGGATGGCGATAATGTAGTAGCGAACGGTGTAACGTCCTCGGGCGCTGTCTATGGGATCGATACCGCATTCGTACGGCATCAATTTCGCCCGGTTCGGATTATCGGGCCGAACCAGCTTGGCTGCAAGCAACGTGATCGGGATCAATACCCCCACCACCGCGATGAATATGAAGATTGGAACGTAGTTTTGCGGCATTTGGCCTCTCGCATTCTTACCTGTTTGTGTTCCAGAATTCTTGAACAGCCATACTAAACGCTGAGTGCTACCAACTTCAAGAAGAACTGCCTCCTCGGGGAAAGCCGTAAGACGTTACAATACTCGCGAGTGCAGCCTCCAAGCCCGCCGTCGCCGCCGTACGCCCAGCTTACGACTGGCGAACTGCTGAAGCTTGCTGGCGAGGCCACATCGCTTAGACCCGAGGCAGCCGCTCTACTGCAGAAAGAAATAGAACGGCGGGGTCTTACAGATCAGGACATCCGAGCTCACAACTTGGAAGATGGAGAGCTACAGGGCGAATTTCTCAGTGAGTCGTCACTGCAGTTTTTGCGCACAATCGTGTTCTTCCTTGGACATCTTGCAATTTCTACTCTGGCCGTGGGCATGACATCTGCCATACTTTTTTATACGTTCAAACCGGTACTCGCACCTTTCCTTTCGCCGATCGTTCTCAGGCACGACCTTCCACTCATGCTTCCCTTCTTCCCGATCCAAAGCATCGTGGCACTTGTCATCGGCTTTGTACTTGCCAGGAAAAAGGGCAACTTCTGGGGCCACGCTAGTGCGCAGTGGGTGTGGATTGTCCCGACACTTTGGCTCCTGCTTAGCCTCGCTTCGTACCAGCCAAGTTCCGTGATGATGGAATCTCGTTGGCGCCACCTTTTCTGGAGTCCTTTGCTTGAATCCAGACGCGCCAACTGGGAACAACTTTGCTTTTCTTAATGTCCGTCACTTATGCACTTGGAAATTTTCTGGCACGGAGGCTTGGAGACACGAACCCGAACTAGGTTTGACATTTCGCGGACCTTCCTCGTTCATCGTATGGCAATTGTTTATAATCGCTGATTCGTTCGGCGCAAAATAAGTAAAGGAACCCAGTGGCACTCGACGAGAAAATTTACGAACTGCGGCGCGACAAGCTGAAGCAGATTGAAGCGCTTGGGCAGCAGGCTTATCCAACCAAGTACGACGTACCCAATACGATCGGCTACATACGGGACAAGTATGCGAACTCGTCCAGTGAACAACTAGACTCGGAACGCCCTCCGGTGCAAATAGCCGGGCGCATCACGGGTATCCGTTTGATGGGCAAGGCTGGATTCGCGCATCTGCAATCCACGTCTCGGCGGGATAGGGTTGGCGAAAGGCAGCTTCAGATCTATGTGAAGAAGGACGTGGTGGGTGAAAAAGGCTTTGAATTGTACAAACTTCTCGACATCGGCGATATCGTTGGTGCCCGAGGATATTTATTCCGGACGAGAACAGGCGAACTGTCAGTTCATGTCGAGGAACTGACGTTCCTCGCCAAGGACCTGCTGCCCCTGCCGGAGAAGTGGCACGGGCTGACCGATGTGGAATTGCGCTACCGGCAGCGCTATGTCGATCTGGCAATCAATCCCGAGGTCCGCGAGGTCTTTCTCAAGCGCACGGTGCTCATAAAGTCTATGCGCCAGTTCCTGGATGACAGTTGGTTTATTGAAGTCGAGACTCCGATGATGCAGCCAATTGCGGGAGGCGCCGTCGCCAAACCGTTTGTCACGCACCACAACACGCTGGGCATGGATCTGTATTTGCGAATTGCTCCAGAACTTTATCTCAAGCGGCTGCTGGTCGGTGGGTTTGATCGTGTGTACGAAATCAATCGCAACTTCCGCAACGAGGGCATCTCTGCGCGGCACAACCCCGAGTTCACCATGCTTGAGTTTTACCAGGCTTATACCGACTATCGCGGGGTGATGGATCTCACGCAGCAGTTGATTGAGCAAGCGGCAGTCGAGGTCACTGGCGGAACAAAAACAAAGTGGGGCGAAGACGAGATCGACTGGGCGGGATCGAATTGGCGGCGCATGACCATGCGCGAAGCCATCGTTCACTATTGGCCGGAGGCGGCAGGGGCCAAGCCAGAGATGTCAGACTTCAGTTCTCATGATTCGGTGAAAGCGCTGGTGGGACGCTTCAATACCGCGCACGCGCACATCGCTTACGACCCTAATGAGCCCGTCGGAAAGACTATCGCGAACTTGTTTGACATGGTAGCTGAAGAGCACTTAATTCAGCCGACGATCATTTACGAGTTTCCCACCGCGGTCTCGCCGCTCTCCAAGCAAAAGCCGGACGAGCCCGATTGGACCGAGCGCTGGGAGATCTTCGCCGGGAAGATGGAAATTGCCAACGGCTTCAGCGAACTCAACGATCCCGAAGACCAGCGCCGCCGTTTCGAACAGCAGCTCAAGGAACGCGAGCGCGGCGACGAAGAGGCTCACCAGATGGACGAAGACTACATCCGGGCACTCTCGTATGGAATGCCACCGGCCGGCGGCGTTGGCGTAGGCGTAGACCGGCTGGCGATGCTCTTGACCGATTCCCATACCATCCGCGATGTAATTCTGTTCCCGCTGCTGAGGCCAGAAAGAGCATCAACCACGGAGGACACTGAGAAGTTGTCGTGAAGGATTCATGCAGTTTTTGTGCACGGAAAATGCATGAATTCTTCGCTTCGTTCAGAAAGACACCCGACTTTGTTTTTGCGACCAATCGCCGCGAAACCGCAAGGTTCGGATAGACTGCCTGCTTCCTTTCCCTTACCAGTCAAAAATTGAGCACGAGACCGTCCGCTGGATCGGGGAACGCGTGGGCTGGCCCGGCGAATTCAACGGGACGTTCACCACCGGAGGCAATGAAGCCAATTTCAGCGGGCTGGCGCTGGCTTTGGCGTCAAAGTTCCAGAACGCGATCGAGGAAGGCGTCGCTTCGATTGGTGCACAGCCTGTCCTCTATGCCTCCGACGAGGCTCATCACTCGATCGATAAATCTGCTGGCCTGCTCGGAGTTGGGCGCAAAGCGCTGCGGCGCATCGCCGTGAATGAGAACGTGCAGCTTGATCCACAAATCCTGGAGCGGACGATACAGGCGGATATTGCTTAAGAGAAAAAGCCCTTTTGCGTAATCGCTACAACCGGAACTACAAACACCGGAGCGGTGGACGATCTTGTGGCCATCGCTAAAATATGCCGGCGCTACGATCTGTGGCTGCATATCGATGGCGCCTACGGTGGATCGGCGATCTTTTCCGATCAACACCGGAGGCTGCTGTGCGGCATCGAGCAAGCCGATTCGATCACGATCGATCCCCACAAATGGCTGGCGATGCCGCTCGCGGCGGGCGTAATCCTCACCTGCCATCCCGAGATGCTGGAGCGAGCTTTCGCCGTCGCCGCTCCGTACATGCCGAAAGCGGCGAAGTCCAAAGGGCTCGACAATTCCCGCATCAGCACTCAGTGGACGCGGCGCATGAACTCACTCAAACTTTGGCTCACGCTGCGAGTCCACAGGAGGAAGGCTTACGAGGAACACATCGATCGTCAGCTCGATCTGGCGGGAAGTTTCGCCTCCTGGGTGAAGGCCTCGGAGCACTTCGAGTTGGCGGCGCCCCAAATTCTGCCGATTGTCGCGTTCCGGCTTAAGGCAGCGGCGCTCAGCCCGCAACAACTTGCCGTGGCCCACACCGGCATCGTGGAGGAAGTCACACGCGACGGCAGCAGGTGGATTTCCGACACCAGGGTAAACAGTAGCAGTGTGCTGCGCATGATGGTGGTTGGTTACCTCACCGAACAATGTCATCTGCGCGAACTGGAAAACGCGTTGGCGGCAGCTGTCACCAAGCTCGGGCTGACCGTATCGCGGAGAAGCTAACTTGATCTTGCGTACGGTCTCTACTTCCGTGCTTTGTGGGAAGGGTCTCGGCGCCGACCTCGCCGGGCAGAAAGCTTGGGGCCGTTCGTGGTTCGCTTAACCGCGACGACATTGCCTGCCTCCGCCTCAGAAGCTTGCGTTCCGGGATTGGATGAAGGCTGTGACTGAGACAACCTGAAAGCGTACAGCACTACTTCCACGCGGCTGGAAACTCCAAGCTTATCGAAAACGCGGAAGAGGTAATTCTTCACCGTGTGCTCGGTGAGGTTCAGGCGCCGCGCAATCTCCCGATTGGACAATCCATCCGCGACACAGCGGACGACGTCCTGTTCCCGCTTGGACAGGAGCGGAAAGCCGTCGCCGTCTCCCCAACGCACAGGCATAGCTTCGGAAAGTGCAGCCAGCAAGTACCCCAGTTCGCGGCTATTTGCCCACACCTGGCCGGCGTATGCGGAGTAAATACATTTGGCCAGATTGTTCAGCGATTCGGTGCGAGAGAACACACCCCGGGCGCCTGCGCGAAAGGCCTCCACGACCGCGTCGTGGCTGGAAGCATCGAGCAGCATTACCGTACGTATCTTGGGGTAGGCCGTGCGCAGATGGCGCGCCACCTGGAATCCCAGGACGGGGCTGTCCTCCAGCGTCGAACTGAGCAGAACTACATCTGGACTTTCGTTGCTTGCGGCCGCCAAAATCGCAGCCTCGCTGGGCTCCGCTTCGGCTACCCGGAAGATCTGGTCGCGGGCAATGGCATCCGCCAGCAACTGGCTGTTCATACGAGTCCGATCGGCCACCAGGACTCGGATAGGCGCTGCAATCTCAGGCGAAGAGATATGGTCTCCCATGTGGGCTTCGTATCGTCGCGCGCCGTCAGCCGAATGCACTCAGGGCCTGGTCTGGACGAAGCTAGCCGCACTCCCGCTTGTTTCCGGCCCACTCTGGTGAAGCTTCGTCGAGAGCCCGACTCTTGCCCACTCGACTCCTGTGTAGTACTTTAGACTCTATACAGTGCCTAGGCGTACAGTACTTTAGTACTGTATCGTCCCTGCCTTGCTGGTTGGCTAGAATTGCCCCTCCCCCTTGGGAAGCCTGCGTTACCCTAGGTGAATGTGCCGTTTCCGTGAACCGCAAGCCGGTCATAAAGTTGCGATCATTTATCCAGCCCGGACACCCTTGGCCGATCCGAGAGCTCCCATCCACGAAAGTGCTCTGCTAGCGATGCAAAGACGATGAGAAGCTATCTAGTTCTTCTTTTTTGGGCAGTCCCGCTCTTCGCACAAAGCAACAGCGGAGAATTGCGGCTCAAGGTCACCGATCCGGCCGGGTTCGGCGTGAGGAGCTCGATACAACTGGTCAGCGAGGTGAACCAGGTCCGGAAAACATTGGTCACGGACGAAGGGGGGAATCTCGTCGCTAAGCTGCTTCCTTTTGGAGTGTACCGCCTCGAAGTGCAACGCGAAGGTTTCGCGCCCTTCTCAGATTCAATCGAAATCCGATCCGCTATCCCGGCTGAATACCACGTGACTCTCAGAATCGCTCCGATGAGCACTTCCGTGACAGTCAACGATGCAGACACGCTGATCGATCCCCATCGCTCCGGCACGATCAATCGAATCGGTAAGGACACAATTGCAGACAGGACCACGTCGCTACCTGGCCGCTCGATGCAAGACTTGGTCAGTTCCCAGCCCGGCTGGCTCTATGAGGGCAATGCCGTTTTGCACCCGCGCGGCTCCGAGTATCAGACTCAGCTTGTGGTTGACGGGGTTCCGCTCACCGACAACCGCTCGCCGAGTCATGGGCCTGAGCTTGAGGCCGACGACGTCCAGTCCATGAGTGTCTACACCGCTGGCATTCCGGCCGAGTATGGAAGAAAAATGGGCGGTGTCGTCGAGATGGTCACCACCAAAGATTCGAGGCCAGGCCTCCACGGCGAGGCCGTATTGGCGGGTGGTAGCTTCGCGACTGCGGACGGCTACCTTCTGACCGAGTACGGGTGGGGAAAGAACACGCTCGGGGTCAGCGCCCAGGGCGCTATGACTGACCGCTATCTGAATCCTCCGGTGCTCCAGAACTACACGAACACCGGCACCACCGGTGATTTCGGCGTGAGCTACGAGCGGGATTTCACGAATCATGACCGCTTGGGTTTCTCTGTCCGCCACGAGCTTTCTCGTTTTCTCGTGCCCAACGAGCAGATTCAGCAGGCGGCGGGTCAGCGGCAGGATAGGGACAATTTTGAATCCATGGGAATCGCATCTTATCAGCACTTGTTTTCGCCCAACGTTGTGGGAGATTTCCACGGAGTGGTTAGGGATGACTCGGAGGGGCTGTCGTCGAACCCATTTTCGACGCCCATCATTGCCTTCCAGAAGAACGGCTTTCGAGAGGGCTACTTCAAGGGAACGATTTCGATTCATCGCGGCAATCAGGAGTGGAAAGCTGGCATCGAGTCGGACTCCACGTTTCTTCGCGAGCGGTTCAGCGATGTGATCACAGACTTCACCCGGTTCGATTCAGGCACGCCACCCACCTATAACTTCTCCGGCAATCGCCCTAGCCTCGAGCAATCGGCTTTCGTCCAGGATCTCGTCCGCCTGGGCAAATGGACAGTCAGTGCGGGTCTTCGCTGGGACCACTATCAACTGTTGGTGAACCAGAATGCCGTGAGCCCGCGCCTGGGAGCCTCGCGATATTTCCGTTCGGCCGATCTCGTGTTGCACACATCCTACGACCGAGTTTTTCAGACTCCAGACTTCGAGAACATCTTGCTGTCGAGTTCCAGCGAGGTCGTGTCGCTGAATCCGCAGGTCCTGCGGCTACCGGTCCGGCCTTCTCATGGCAATTACTACGAAGTCGGGTTAACCAAGGGCTTCTTCCAAAAACTCAGGCTGGAGGTCAATTACTTTGACCGAAGGGTTAACAACTTTGCCGACGATGACCAGTTGCTCGACACCGCTGTCAGCTTCCCTATCGCCTTTCGCAAAGCGAATATTTACGGAGCCGAAGGGAAACTCGATATTCCGCACTGGGGGCGTCTGTCCGGATTCGTAAGCTATTCCTACATGGTGGGTGCTGCGTATCTTCCGGTGACCGGTGGACTCTTCCTCGGCGACGCCGTCAGCAACGCACTCAGCCCGACCCAGGGACGCTTCTGGGTTACCCAGGACCAGCGCCATACAGCGAGGACTCGCTTTCGGTATCAGTTCGTGGAGCGGGCGTGGGTGGCGCTGGGCGGTGAGTACGGGAGCGGTCTCCCGGTGGAATTCAACGGTACTGAACCCCAAGCAGCGGCACAGTACGGCCAAGCAATCGTGAATCGCGTGAATTTTGACCTCGGTCGCGTGCGGCCGTCGCTCTCCCTTGACGCTTCCGCAGGAGCAGATCTCTGGAAGAAGGACAAGCTCAGCATGCGCTTGCAAGCCGATGTGCAGAACCTCAACAACCGGCTGAATGTGATCGACTTTGCCGGCCTGTTTTCTGGAAATAGCATCGCTCCTCCGCGCAGCTACAGTCTCCGCCTCACGACGAATTTCTGAATCTCCTGTCTGGGGAGTCACAGCCGGCCGATGTCCGAGCCTGTTTTCAGTCCGGAAGCGTTTTCGCAACTCCGTTTCCCATTTGGGGAGAAGCCAATCAACCTTCCATCGAGGCCTCAGGATCGCACGTTGACGGGTTATTGCCCGTCGCTTATTCTGGATGCCTCTGGGCGAGGGACGATTGGTTGAGCTAGGCACCGCTTTTGTCCGATCAAATTCCAGTCCAGCCGTTTCGGCTGACAAAGAACTGTATCCAAAATTGTGCGGATGAGGAGCGCTCAGATGAAGATTCTAGTGGTCGGAGGGGCTGGATACATCGGAAGTCACACGGCCCGCGTTTTGAGAAGGGCGGGCCTCGAGGTAGTGATCTACGACAACTTGTCCACCGGCTTTGATTTTCTGGCCAAGGGTTTCGAAATGGTGGTCGGCGACCTCCACGACAGCAAGAAGCTTTTGGAGGCGGTAAAGCAGTCGGATGCAGTGATGCATTTCGCCGCCAATCACTACGTCGGGGAATCCATGGTCAATCCCCGAAAGTATTACCGCAACAACGTGGAAGGCGGGCTCTCCCTCTTGAACAACGTTGTAGAGGCTGGAAAGAAAAGCATCGCGGTCATCTTCTCCTCCACCTGCTCGGTTTACGGCGCTCCGGCTAAAATGCCAATCAACGAGGACTATCCGCTGACGCCGGTAAACCCTTACGGAGTTTCCAAGGTCTTCTTTGAACAGGCTCTGCATTCCTATGACACCGCCTACGGTATTCGCTATGCCAGCTTGCGCTACTTCAATGCGGCAGGAGCGGATGAGAGTGGAGAGATCGGGGAGTGCCATGAGCCGGAGCCGCACCTTATCCCTTTGGCCTTGCGCGCCGCGGCTGGTTTTGGTCCCGAGCTGCAAGTCTACGGCACCGATTATCCCACGCCTGACGGCACCTGCGTTCGTGATTACACTAATGTGGTTGATCTGGCCGAAGCACACGTGAAGGCCCTGCAGCACCTGCTGGCGGGAAATCCTTCTTTTACGGTGAATCTGGGTACTGGAGAGGGTTCTTCTGTGAAGGAAGTAATTGCGAGCGTGGAAGAAGTGACGGGAAGGAAGGTGCCCAGGAAAATCGTGCCCCGCCGGCCGGGCGATCCACCAGCTCTGGTAGCGGATCCAACTCGCGCGCGGCAGCTCTTGCAATGGAAGACTACGCGCTCCCTGCGGGATAGCGTCGCGACCGCATGGAAATGGATGCAGCACAGGGGTAAATAGCGTCAACACCCTCTCTCCTGCCCCAAACATCCGCTGCGTAAAGCACGTGCAAAATCAAACATTAACAGGGGTCGGGGACGCGGGCGCACTCTTCCTGGTTCTCTCCTCGAGATATCTAGGCAGGGCGTCCTTCCAGGATGGAATTGACACACCCAACCCACGAAGCTTCGCCTTCGAGAGTACCGAATTCGCCGGACGTTTCACCGGACTCGCGAACTCGGAGGAGTTGACTGGCGATAGCTTTGCGTCAAGGCCGGCGCGCTCGAAGATGTAGCGGGTAAATTCGTACCAGGAGCATTGGCCTTCGGAACTGACGTGGTACAGCCCGTAGTTTCCCGTAAGGATCACCTTGCGCGTCGCCTCCGCCAGATCGCCCGTATAGGTAGGGGTGAGAGTCTGGTCGTCGACCACACGAATGGCATCTCCAGCCATCGCCTTCTTCAGCATGGTCTCGACAAAGTTGCCGCCTTTCCCACTACTTCCTGCAACTCCGTAGAGACCGCATGTCCGGATGACAAAGTAGCGGTCGGCATAGGCGGCGATCAGGTGTTCCCCGACAACCTTGGAAGCACCGTATACACTGAGGGGTGAAGGCAGATCTGTTTCCTCGTACGCGGCATTCTTCTTCCCGTCAAAAACATAGTCGGTGCTGAAGTGTGCCAGAACCGCGCCGGATCGCTGGCACGCCAAAGCCAGATTCATCGCACCCGTGCCGTTCACCTGAAAAGCCAGCGCAGGCTTCTTTTCGCACTCCTCGACTTTGTGGAAAGCGGCCGTGCTCACCACCACGTCCGGCTTGGTCTCAGCCATGATCTCCGCCACTCGCTCCTCGGAACATACGTCGACCTGGGCGTGAGTCACTGGTACTACAGTATCGCCCGCCGCTTGAAATACCCTGAACAGATCGCTGCCCAGCTGCCCGTTAGCGCCAATGAGAAGCACTTTCATCGGGTCACCTCGGCCAATGTGCGCAAACCATTGTTCGCAGAGAGCAACTTCAGGGTCTCGATGTTGTAGTACTGCGGATTGTCCCAATCCTGGAACTTGTCCATGTGCTCGATCAGGTTCTTGACGATGGACTTAACGTCATAATTAGGGTGAAAGCTGAGCGTGGTTTCCGCCTTCTGGATGCTGACCTTATAGTTGCGGAAATCCTTCTTGTGATTGATGGTGAGATGTACGCGGATTCCAAGCTGCTCTTCGATGGCCATCCTCACCAAGTCTCCCACTTCGCCGACGGTATAGTTCCCGGAAGCAACGTTATAAATACCGGAAAGCTTCTCACTCGCCTCGATCGAGCGGATGTAAGCATTGGTAGCATCTTCGATGCTCAGGATCGGCCGCCAGATAGACGGATTGTTCACCGTGATCTCCCGGTTGCGCACGCCGTTCTTGAACATGGTGTTGACGATCAAATCGAAGCGCATCCGCGGACTATAGCCGGAAATAGTGCCCTTGCGCAGCGAGATCACAGAGAAGCCGTCACCGACCAGGTTCATCACCGCCTGCTCACCCTGCAATTTGGAAATCCCGTAAGGATACGATGACGAGACGGGTCGGGTTTCATCGAATAGTTCGTTGTCGGTGTAACCGTAGACCGAGCAGGAACTGGCGTACACGTAACGCTTCACATTCGCTTTCTTGGCGATATAGGCCAGGTAAGCCGGAGCCGCAGCATTGAAGATGAAATTCTCGCTGGGCGAGTACTCGGCCATGGGATCGTTGGACAAACCGGCCAGAAATACGACCTGCTGGTAGGGTTCCAAATCCTGGACGTTGATGTCGAAGATATCCTTCCGAATGATCCCTGTCTGCGAGGGCAGGTGGTTGCCGAACCAAAATAAATCAACTACGTCCACCTCGTAGCCACGGTCGAGAAGCTTTGGCACCAACACAGAACCGACATAGCCTGCGCCACCCGCAATTAAAATCTTCATGAGCCCTTATCTCCCAACCATGGTTTGAGTTTCCGAATATCTGAAATGTTCTGATTCTGGCCTCGACAGCCACTCTTTCAAAGTCTGCGCTTTGCGATCTTTGTCGGAAAGCTGAACGTCGCGGATAGGCCACTGAATACCGATCTCGGAATCGTCCCAGCGTATCCCCGACTCGCCTTTGTTGCTGTAAATTCCGGTACATTTGTACTGAATCTCAGCGTACTCAGACAGTACACAGAACCCGCGCGCAAAACTCGCCGGCGCCCAAATCTGTTTGCGGTTTTCCGCTGAAACCTCCGCGCCAAACCACTTCCCCAGTGTGGGCGAACCCTTACGTATGTCCACTGCCACAAGGAAGGCTGTCCCGCGGGTCACTCGCATCAGTTTTCCCATTGGCGGTTCCCACTGAAAATGCAGTCCGCGGAGAACCCCACGCACCGAACCGGAGTGGTTGTCCTGGCCAAACTCAGTCGGCAGACCCAGCGCCTTGAACTGGTCCGCGCGGAAGACTTCGGTAAAGAATCCGCGCTCATCCTGGAATACTTGAGGGGCCAGTACGCAAACATCCCCCAACTCTCTCGATTCAATACGTATTTCCACGATTCCTCATTCTCGCAAACGGCGGTCGTAACTGATTGCCCTGAATCAAACCCGGCAGCCACTGATTGTAACAAGCTCTCGCGCCCGGGTTCGGAAAACCGAGATACTCGCGGTAATTGCTGTTGAGAAGGTTTCAGCCCGGAAATGAGCGATCCACCTGTCCGAATTTCGTAAATGAAAATAAGGTTGATGAGGGAGTAGCCTGCCGAAACCACATTGCCTTACACCTTCTGCACGTAGAACTTTTGGCGGTTCTCGCGCATCACCAGCACGGGTTCTTCCAGCTTGTCTGCCAGGAATTCATCGATGGCCTTTGTGCAGCCCGGCCAGCGCGGATCCTTATACTCGTCAAAAAGAATAATCCCACCTGGACTTGTGCGCGAGTAAAAAAACTCCAAACATTCCTTGTAGGATTCGTAGATATCACAATCCAAGTGGACCAAGGAAAACCGGCGTTCCGCATGCCGCTCAAGAGTATCGCGGAAAAACCCTTTCACCAATGTGGCATTGCGGACTCCAAATCGTGTCAGTTTCGCTTGCACAAACTGCACAGATGTTTCATTGAATGCGGCGACATGTTTGTCTTTGGACGGCAGTCCGCCCAAACGAACATCCACATTGACGGCATCATCGAATCCCTCGAACGAATCAAAGCCAAAAATATACTTTGGAGAGCCGTTCTGAGCAAGATACACCGCCATCGGGACCAAAGTTCGGCCACGGAAGACCCCGCACTCTGCAACGTCCCCGGCGACGTGTTGGGTCTTGTCTAGCAAGTCAAACAGGATGTTTATATTCGCTCCACCGGCCTTAGCACGCACCGCCTTGGGGACTTTTATGTCGTAGAGCAAAGCTGTGACCGCAGGCCAGGACCTGATTGGCTGGCTGCGGTAGCGGGAGGGCGGAATCAGGCTCCCCACGGGATACATCGCGCCGATAACCCTTTGGCGCAGGTTCATGGACACTTGACACCTCCTGGAGTCCAAACCACGTCAAGCAAGTTCCAACAGCGGAAAGGATCGTACGAATCATTCTCTGCGGAGATTCTAGCCCTTCCTGGTGCTTGCTGCCACTCGAAAAACTGGAGCACCCGGTCGTCAAGCAGGTCCACCGCCACTAAACCGAGATTTAGACTGATTGCGCTGGTGACTTCGAGCCCGCTCTCTATCCCGCCCGTGCCGGTGGCAGGCGATCCGGCCCGCTCAAACGCGGTCCTTCCCCGCGCAACCCCATCCTGGCTTTAAAAGGGAACGTTCTTGCTAAGCAAACAACTTTGTACTTTGTGTTGACAGATACAAGAGCTTGCAACCCAATCGCGACCGCACCGAGGAGTTAAGCCATGTTATAGATAACACATATGTTATGTTAATGTTACACCTTGCGGTTCGCTCCAAATTAAGCGACACCTTTCACAATTGGACCACCGAATAGGGGCATCTCCAAGCCTCATCCGCTTCGGCCACCAACAGCCACCATGCTCCCGTAACCGCTGTCTTCTAAAGCACGAGCTTTCTCTCTGGCGCTGCCCGTAACCTCCTTTTTCTTCGCCTCTTCTACTACCGCAAAGAATGTACCTCTGTGACTTGTGCGGCTGTCTTGAGTTGGCGAGAATCCAGGCACTAATCGAGCGGATCAGTGTCATCGCGGCGGAGGAGAAGCGGCCTACTTGGACCGTTTGTGGGCGGTGTCTTCTAGATCTTCTTGGTTCACTTCGTTGGAGGTAACCTGAATGAAATTTGTTGGATTTTTGTCGCGCACACTCAGGCTCTTGACATTGCTTTCACTCGGAGGATTGATGTTTCCCGCTGACGGTCAGGTCTCGCCCCAACTGTTCGATATGTCGATGAACGGTGGGGTCGTTGCTAATTGGCAGCCGCAACCCTGGCCCGTCGATAGCTTCACCAGTTCGCGTGTGATGGGTGGTGGGGCGGGCTGGTCCGAGATCAACACTGCCCAGGGTGTCTACGATTGGACTATCCTCGACGCATGGCTGGCAGCTAGCCAGCAGCATAATATACAGATCCTTTACACCTTCCTATTTACGCCCCGGTGGGCCTCCTCAAACCCAAACGATCGCAACTGCAGCTCCCAGCCCGGAACGTGCGATCCGCCTGACGATTTGAACTCTGATGGGTCGGGGACCGACCAGCATTGGAAGGATTACGTAACCGCAATTGCGCAACACAGCAAGCAAAGTTCCGCCGGCCACATTGCAGCCTGGGAGGTGTGGAATGAGCCTCACAACACTTGGGAGTGGAACGGTACCCAAGCCCAGCTAGTGCGGATGGCGAGTGATGCCCGCAGCATCATCAAGAGCATCGACCCCAAAGCGATAATGCTGAGTCCTACTCTCGGCTGGTCAGACAAGCAGGCTCGAGATTGGATGGCAAACTATCTGGCCGCCGGCGGCGGTCAATACTTTGACGTGGTCTCTCTTCATGGCTACGTGTTCAATGCGGGGAGCTACGGCCCTCCCGAAAACATGATTGACCGTCTAGCCAAGTACCGCGCCGTGCTGAAGCAGTACGGTCAGGGGTCCAAGCCGATATGGGACACCGAGACCAGTTGGGCGAATACGCAAAAGGCGCGCCTGAACGACCGGGATCTGCAAGCCGCCTTTGTCGCGCGCATTTACTTGTTGCATGCCGCCAACTCGATACACCGACTCTTCTGGTTCCTCTGGAACGGAGGCCTTTTGGGAGGATTGTGGCTTCCCGACCGGCACGACCACACGAAGAAGGGAACATTGCTCAAGGCAGGAATAGCCTACCAGCAAATTCAAGACTGGCTGGTTGGCGCCACTATGCCTACCGGCTGCTCGGCCAACCTCACAACTTGGACTTGCCAGTTGAGCCGTCCCGTCGGCTATCAGGGCCTGGTTGTCTGGGACACTGCGCAGACTTGCCACAATGGCAAATGCCAGACAGTTCCCTATTCCGTCGATTCGAAGTATTTGAACTACCGCACACTGTATGGCGGCAGGATTCCAATCACTAACGGCACAGTGCAAATTGGAGCCCTGCCGATCGTCGCCGAAAATCAATGAAAGCTCGAAACGAAATGTGCGCGGCGGTTGGCACCTGTCCGGTGTCAACCGCCTGGGATTTCGGGAACTATTTTTCCGGCAGAACTGAGGTAGCCTGACATTAATCTCACTGCTCTGCAATCCTATTCACGGATCAGTTTCGTACGCGCTTCACTCATTTCGTTGCGGTGTTAGAGGGCTTCGCTTCAGCTTATAGTGGCAGGGACTTGCCTCGCGGGCTACACTGGTGCTTACAGAGACTCTTTGATGGACGAGTATCGCAGGAGGAAGGTTACCATGAAGATGGGATTTGCGGTATTCATTCTCAGCGTGTTGTTGTTGTACCCGTCATGTTTTGCACAAGTACAGGAGAACTTTTTTGGACTGCACCACAACAAATATAGACAAGGTGAGCCTTGGCCCACAGTGCCGTTCGGAGTACTTCGAACCGTTAGCGGCCTGGTGAAATGGGCCGACCTGGAAAGCTGCCCCGGAGGATCGGATCCCAAGAATTCCTGTTATCACTGGGGCAGGAACCCAGCCGGTGGAGATCTGGACAAGCTTGTGAACGGTGCCAACGAGCACCACGAGGAAGTGATGTTCTCGATCCACGCCACTCCCGACTGGTTGTCCACACGGGGATCGCGCTGTCGCGGCGCGGGCGTTCCGGACAAGAACTGTTTAGGTCCCACCGACAATGAGTGTGGAACGAGGGCGATCGGTTCATGCGACCCTCCCTATGACCTGGATGCAGTAGTAGGCAGCGGTGAGGGCGATGGTCCGGACAAGATGTTCAAGGACTTTGTCACGGCGGCGGCCACCCGGTATGGGAAGAAGATCAAGTATTGGGAGCTGTGGAATGAAACGTCGAACATTCTCATGGCCAATCCCAAGTATTGGACCCCCAAGCAATGGGCCAGATTATCGAAAGATCTTCATGATGTTGTGAAAAGCATCGACCCGGATGCCATTGTTCTCGGAGCCAACATTTGCCGGTGCACGCCGCCGGGTTCAGCCAAGTTCGAGCCGTGGACAGAGGACTATTTCTCCGCGCTCGACAAATACGGCCCGTCGGTCGTGGACGGAATCGGCTATCACGGATACGCAAATCCTCCCGAACGTGCCCTGGAGTTTGTGAACACCTTAAAGCGGAAGATGAATGACCATGTGAGCACGCGCAACAAACCCATCTACAATACCGAAAGCGCCTGGCCTGGTAACCACCAGCTTTTCAAGGCAGACCAGACTCCCGACTGGGATGCGCGATCGGCATGGTTGGCGCGCGCTAACATTCTGACCGCGGCCCTCGGAGCAAAAACCTTCATTTTTTTTGGCTGGGATCTGGGTCCAAACTCGGGTTCAATGTGGTTTCCTGAACGAACGTTCGGATGCACGATTCCAAACAAAAATGGTGAGCCGGGTTTTCTGTGCCCGACCGCGCTCGCGTACGAACAAATTCGAAGCTGGCTCTTGGGTGCGGTCTTCGAGAAAGAGTGTAGCGCAAAGGACCAGAGTTCAGGAAGGCTCTGGACCTGCGACTTCACCAAGAACAATGGCTCATATCGCGGCCGTTTTGTCTGGTATGACGGGGACGGGTCCACTACAAACTACACTCCGGAAAAACAATTTGCGGGCAAGAAAGATCTGGATGGAAGTACCGCAGCATTGAAGCCGAACAGTGCCATTGCGGTTGGGAAAGCACCGGTCTTGCTGGAAGCAAAGTAGCTAGAGTTTCCCGGGTGACCGAATCCCTCGGCGGGCGGTTGTGGCGCCTAATATGCTAGACGATCAGTCCGGCACGAGTGGAGGCGCGAACATTCGCCGGCGTGGGTATGGAAGCCTTCGACAATACGAATCGGTCGATGATGAGTGCATCGAGGCCAGAAATGAAGTAGCTGCGCATCGCATCTCGCGGAGTCACGACCAGGGGCTCCCCAAACAGATTGAACGATGTATTCAGCAGCATTGGGGCCGGCGCCTGTTCACCAAAGCGCTTCAGCAGAGCCCAGAACAAGGGGTTGCTGCGCCTTTCCACCACATGAAGACGCACCTGCTGATTGGGCAAAAGGAAAGTCTCTGGTAAGCATTGGCGGCCCGGCAGGACTCGACCCACAGAATTCATGAAGCGACACTGTCCGGATGCTTCGAAGTACTGCGGGCAATCTTCCTCCGGAACAGAAATGGCGAAGGGACGAAACCATTCTCGGTGCTTGACGAAATCGTTCAGGTTTTCTTTGACGAAGGGCGCCCAAGGTGATGCCAAGACGCTGCGATGGCCTAGAGCGCGCGGTCCAAATTCCGCCGCTCCCTGAAACCACCCAACAATCTTGCCGGCTTCCAGCAGTTGCACGGCCGCATCCAGTCTCCGCTCCTCGGTGTTGGGCAACGCGTAACGGCTTTTCGAATTGTCTAGCACATCCTTGATGTCTTGGGAATTGAAGCTCGGCCCTAAGTACGCATGTGGAACAATCTGGGTTCGTGGTTTGCGCGAGACATGGTGCCAGGCCAGCGCGGCAGCTCCGAGGGAGGTTCCAACATTCCCAGGAGCGGGCGGGACGAAGACTCGCTCCATCCCCAGGTTTTTCTCTAGCGCAGCGACTAGCAGCACGTTCTGGAAGAGACCACCTGCAAAGCAAACGTCTTGGATTCCTTCGCGACGGCAAAGATCTTCAACCAGAGCCGTCACAACTTCGGTGCAAGCTGCCTGGATGCTGCTGGCCAGGGCTTTACGCTGTTCTTCTCCGATCCGACTGGTGCCAGAGGGCGGGAGACCGGTGCTGCGGTAGAACTTGTTGGAAAAAGAAAGCGGCTTCGCAAGTCCGTGGTTGAAGAAGCTGTAATCCAGGCGAGGCAGAGACCGGCTGGCGCCACCAAATACTTTCAAGAAGACATCCTTGAACAGCGGTTCACCTTCCAGGCTCAGCCATTGTGTCTTGTGCTCCTCGAGATGCGGCCGGAAACCGATCAGATGGGTGACCTGTGAATAGACCCAAGCGAGCGAATGGGGAAAGGCCATGGTGCGTAAGACCCGGATGTGGTTGCCTTCGCCCACCGCCACCATCGCGGCGTTGCCGTCACCGTCCTCATCCATAGTGACGATCAATGCGCGCTCGAATGGTGACAGGAAAAACGCGCTCGCAGCATGACAGAGGTGATGGTCGAAGCCGACGACTTTGTTTCCAACACCCGCGTAGCGGCGCAGCACTCGCAGGTCATTCAACTCGCGGGCAAGCGTACCAACCTCGTTCACTCCACAATAGGCGCTCGCCACCGGCGCCACGACTGAAAATTTTGTCCGCAACCACGTTTTTCGAGACCAGTTCCGGAATGGCTGCGTCGCCACTGCAATCAGGTCGATCTCTTTCCATCCTGTCCCGAGACTTTCAAAACATGACCGTATGGCGGCCTCGGGCAGACCCAGGTTACGAACACGGGTTAGCTTGTCATCCTCGATGGCCCTTTTGACTATGCCGTCTTCAAGCAATGCGGCGGCCGTATCGTGTTTGAAAGACGACAATCCAAGTATGCGCATCGTTCTAATCCCACAACTTTCAGATTACTGTCACCGCAGGCCATTCAATCCAGCAGCATCAATCGCCATCTCCGACGAAGGGAGGGATCATCTGCAGGCTTTTTAGCAGTGAGCTGTTTCTGTCCCGCAGTTCCACATGTCCACACCGTGGGCATTCCATGATCGCATGGAGATGACCCGCGCCATAGGCGAGACACATCACGGCTGACCGGGGAAGACTTCCAATCCAGCTAGAAGACGGGCCCGTACCTCCTCGTCCATCTCTGACAAAAGGACGGCCACAGACACAATCCTACCGTCGTCTGCGGCACCTTTTTCTTTATCAGTTGGGGAGGGGTTCTTCAATAACTTAAGAGCAACCCAAACCAACCCGTACCTACGTGGAGACAGGGTATGCAAGATACCCAACAGGTGCAAGTGGCCAAAAGGCCCTAAGAACGACAAAGCGCATGCAGACTAAAGACTCCGACGCATGGAGCTGTGCCAGGACGCTGGCGGGCACAAATCCAATCTGAAACGCAGCCGTCAGAGATTCTTTGCGCGACAAGATTGAGGAGTCAGCCCCTTAAGGCGCGGAAGCATTCTCGGTGATGATGGGTGCAGCGCCTATGGCAGTTGGTTGCCCGTTATAAGTATTCCCGGCTAGGTCGCGCCACTGCGTCGCAAATGATGGAGCAGTAAACGCCGTCGCCCCACACTGGGGATTCAAGCAGGGTGAGGTCGCGGAACTATCCCACGCGATCTGCGCTTCGTAGCCTCCACTGCGAGTGATGTTCACCGTAAAGATGCCGGAAACTGGACGCGAGCAGGTTCCAGGGCAGTTGAAACTTGCGACCGTCGCGCCGGAGAGCCAATCGGCAATCTGTGCGTACGCGATTCCTCCTGTGCAGGTATAACCACCAACTGGATCCGGTGTTGTGCATTGCATAAAGGGAAAGGTCAGACTCGTCGGCGCCCACAGGCCCCCGGCGCCGTCAGCCTGAAACTCGTCCCAAGCGAACCAATAACCACGCTGCACACCGGCTATCAACAAGGCCAGATACCAACGGGCCACATATGCCCCATGCAGTCCAGGATCAGGGATCGAAGCTGTGTTGTTTTTGCCCCAACTTCCCTCGCCTGCAAAGTATGGCTTAGCTGCATCAACTGGTGACAGGAGCGCCTTTTCAGCTGCAACATATTTTATTGTTCTTTCGGGTATCTCGCCGAGACTAAAGTAGGGGTGCCCACTGATCACGTCGGTCGCCGCACTGCCTGCGCTTCCATAGTTGCATTCACTACCAGCCGGTGGACTGCTATTACAATACAAGTAGTTCTGCAGTGTAACGGCGCCATTGTCCAAGGAGCCTCCTCCTGCGTCCCCTTCCATGATTAGCGCTGACACATCCAGTCCGATTGCGGAATAACCAGAGGTTCCACAAGTCGACAAGGTTGCAGTGATCGGATCGTTGGAATGCCCCTCAACAATGCAACGCAGGTCTTGTGTCATGCGCAACATTTGCGCAAAGGTGCCTCGATAGCTGCAGGGTTGCCCCGCGGAGTCTCCCGGCGGATAGCATGTGGCTGTGTTAACGGTGTCGGAGCGATGAAACTCGTCCCAGATTTCGTAATACTGAATGTGTGCATGTGTCGACCGATAGGAGGAGGACGCGACATGATTGAGCAAGGCGGTCAGGAAGTTACGCCATGCCAAATCAGTGCCAGTACCATCGGCGTTGAGATCGACCGGCGGATCGCACATACCCGGAGATAAATAATGTTGGTTTGCGCCGTCGCAGAGCGGATCTGTCGGATTGGACGAAATCCAATTCGGAACATATCCTAAGGTTAGGAACACGTCATCAATACCGCCACTCTTTAGAGTGGATAGCAGCATGTCAAGGCCTGAAAAATCAAAGGAATTGTTGGCGGGATTCATCTGTGCCCATGTAGTCCTGCAGGTAGCAAAAGCCCGAATGGACCCAGCAGGAGCAGAGAAAAGCGGAAATGCCCAATCCCCCGAATTGCAGCCAACCAGGTGCGATTGATTCATCCCGAAGAATGCATCTCCTCGCGAGAGCGCTGCGCTCTGGTTCTGCGCCTGGGAGTGACCTTGGGATAACCCACAACCCACCAGAGGCAAGCACATCAAGATAAGCGCCACATGCAAAACAGAACCTACCCGGACAAACGTGACTTTTTTTCTAGGCCCCGTACGTTGATGTGTTGTCCCTCCAGTTGAGAACTTGAATCCCGCAGCACCAATGGCGGAGTAGCAGACTGGCGCAGCCGGGCGGCGGGAATCTTCGCCCGGCGTGCAGGGACGCAGGAGTAGCCCTCGGGATTGAACACTGCTCATCGCCTTCCTCGCTGTTCCCGCACGTCTTCCATGTGAGTCGCCCCGCTAGTCGCTGGCAGGCTGCACTCATCCGCACGCACGCGCGGCGGATAGTACGCTGCCACAACTTGTCCATCACTCGCTGAACAGTTATAACCCTTGTGCCCCGCTTATCGTTTCGCAATTGGTACATGTCCTTGTGTGCTAAAGGTCGGTGTCCGTCGGTTATCTAGGATGAACCGCAAATCCAAAGCTAGAGTGATTGCGAGGGCTCGAAAGGCGAGGTCCCCCAATCTCGTTGGTGAGGGTATGCTATGTCACCCAGTACTTCAGCCTCTGCAAAGTTCTGCAGTATCCGATCTCACTTTACAGGCCTTGTTCTAGCCAGCGTCCTTACGATGACCGCCTGGGCAGGCGCCGCAACCAGCGCGGATTTCTACGTCGCTGTCAACGGCAACGATTCGTGGAGTGGGACGCTTCCAGTTCCTAATTCACAGAATACGAACGGTCCTTTCGCTTCTGTCGCTCGAGCGCAGATCGCGGTTCGGGCGCTTATACGGACCCATCCCAATAGGCCGATTACCGTTATGTTGAGGCAGGGGATTTACTATCTTCCCTTGAGTCCCACAAACCCGGGAACTCTGCAATTTGCAGCTAGCGATTCCGGGACTTCGGGCATGCCCATCACGTGGGAAAACTATCCGGGCGAGACTGCAATCATGAACGGAGGAGTTCCGGTAGGGACACACGGACTTGGTCTTACCTGGAACCACGTTTCCGGTAATCTCTGGCAAGTCCAATTGCCCGCCAACATTCAGCCTTTCGAATACCTCTACTATAACGGTCGCCGGCGGCTGCGCTCGCGCCTTCAGTCGTCGTCGGGGGTCGGGTATTACATGAACGGCGGTTCATGCATGTCGACGCAGACCGGGCAAGCGGCCGACGTCTCGCTCTGCAACCTGGGAACATTTCTTCGAATCGCGAATACGGTTACACCAGGTGACACGGGCTGCCCCGCAGTTAGCGACGGGAACAACCAGTCCAAGTGCCTGGATCGCTATTACTACAACCCCAGCGATCCGGTTACTACTTGGACCAATTTAAATGGAATTTATACCGGCGACCCGTCTCATCCGTGTCGAACTAATGGTTCCAATTCCTACCCAGCAGGCGATGTCGAATTCAATGTGATTAATGCGTGGACCGTGGACATCATGCGGATAGCCTGCGTCGATACCACAAACCACATCGTTTATTTTACGGGTGCAACAAAGGGGCTCGGTGGCGGACAATACAACTACTTTGGCCCGACGGTTGGTCATCGCTATATGATCGAGAACACGAAAGACGCCTTTCAGAAGGCTCAGTCTGCAGGACAGACTGGCCTTTGGTTTCTCGATCGCTCGACGAAGCTCTGGACCCTGAGCTACCTTGCCAATCACGGCGAGGACCCCAACCAGGGCCACGTGGTGATGGCGCAGCTGGGAGGCGCCATTCCAGGAGCACCGGCGAGTGATTATGTTGGAGCGAGCCTGTTGTTCGCCAACAATCTCAGCTACGTGACTTTTCGAGGTCTCGCCTTCGCCGTGGATAACTTCATGCCGTCAGCTAGTGGACTCAACAACGATATCAATGAGGCATACACGCTGCCGCAGGCCGTCGACTGCGAAAGCTGCCAGAATGTCACTTTCGACAGTGTGGTTGTAAGGCACACTTCCGCCAGCGGCATTCTGGTCGCCACCCTGCTGCCCAACAACAAGAACGCACCCTCAGAAAACGACTTCATCCAAAACTCGGCGTTCTACGATATCGGCGCCTCCGCAATTCGCGTTGGGCATTCTCCTTCCGGGGGCGACTGGGAAGCGAACGTTCCGCAATTCATTACCGTCCAAAACAACATTGTCCAAGCCTATTCCCGCGTCTTTGTCAACGGGGAAGGTATTGCCATGGGGAGTGGCCATGACGTTATTTTCCAACATAACGACATCAACGATGGCTACCACGCCGGAATCTCCATCTGTAATAACGGGTGTCCTTCGTACCAGCGGCAGGCTAATGGCAATCGAATCGTCACCCAATACAACCACATTTGGAACGTTATCCAGGGCGTCACCTCGGATGGAGGAGCCCTGTACTACGACGTGGGCTCCCCCACCGGAAGCGGGAGTGGAAACAAAGTCCTCAGCAACCTTATTCATGATGTGAGCGACTCCTCCATCGTAGATAGTCGATTGCATGGAAGCGGTTATGGCGGGGTCGGGGTGTACCTGGACATCGAATCAGCGGGTGTGGATGTAGAGAACAATGTCGTTTATCGCGTTTCCGGTGACGGGCTAGCGATGACTCTGGGACCAGCACCTGGGCATCCAGCAAATACGTTTAATAACAACATCGTCGCCTTCGCCCGCAAGAGCATGTTTTTGGAACAGAGTCCCTGGCCGGAGAATTGCAGCAGCGGAGTCAGGGTCAATGTTACCAACAACATCTTCTATTTCGATCTCGACCACACGTCCGGATTCTATGCCTTGAGAGGGTGTGCCGACTCGTGCGGAATGGATTACCACAAGTTCCAAAATTTTCAAGGGAACCTGTATTGGAGAACAGATGGCGGATTCGCGAACGACGTCCAAGCATTTCATGTTTTGACCAACCCTCCGCCACCAGAGCAAGCAAAAACCTGCGGTCAGCCCCCAAATCCCAAGGACGTATGGACTTTCTTCACCTTTTCCGACTGGCAGAAGGGACATCCGCTGGTTAACGGAAAACCCTTGTCGATGAACGAAGACCCAGAAGGAACCGTGAGCGTGAATCCCGGTTTCAGCAACAGCGGCCAGGCCGGCGATTTTCTGCTCTCCGGTTCACCTGTCGCAGGCTTTGATTACACCAAGACGAACGACACAATACACAATGCGGGCCGGAACAATCCTGTGATCAAACCCCCGAACCTGCCGGCTACCTTCCCGGCGTACGACTACACCAGCTTTTGAATGAAGCGCAGGCCTTGGTCTGCTCCCTAGTGATGCGGAATGAGGGAGCAGGCCGGGCGAACTGCACCCTCGAAACAAACAAGATTCTGGCTTAGGGACGGAACGGATGGCACTTGAAGGCGGGACGCTGGGGAATCCGGATTCTTACTTCCCGGTGTTCCCCGAACGTAACAGAAAGGCCGGAGAGAAGGTGGAGTTTAGGGACGACGTTATCGCTTGCTGGTCGGTTCTCGCGGAGAGGCGACGGCAGACGATTAGGCGCAGGGCGATTCCTGGCCTATGTCGTCAACGGTCCTTCGTACCAAAGACTTGCTCACCTGAAGCCAGCTAGAACATAGTGTAAATGAATGGCGCGAGCGAGGTCGCTTCCCCCACCACGAACAACACGCCTAGCAGCAGCACCGCCGCGATCACGGGCAGAATCCACCAGCGCTTGTGGCCGAAAAAACCAACCAATTCGCCAGCAGTAGAAAATTTGCGCCCAATGTTCCGAAAGACTTTCATATAGTTTTTCTCCTCAATTATTCGATCCTTACAGAGTTATCACATCCGAACAGCGCACCGGCAAATCGCAGGTGCGTACCATAGAACCGTTAAAAGTTCAAAACCCTAGCCGACGCTGAAGCCGCTGAACGCGAACGGCCGGTCGTCACGGCCCGCAACTCAGGCCCTCGCGTAATCGGGTTGTCCGCCGGCGGCGTCTATCGCGTGAGCGGCGGGTATTGCTTGCCCCAAAGGCTCTGCTTTGCGTCGGCCAATCATGATGAACAAGCCGCCGGCATCACCACGCCGCAGCGCCAACCCCGCTTCCGTCAAAAATCGCGTCGCGCTGGTTCCCCGGTCGTGAGGCTCAAAGAGCTTCTCATCTGCCGTAAATACCCCTAGGTCCGGTTTGGGAACGCTGAACAGAAACTCAAACCCATTGGCATCAAACCAATCGGTCAGCACCTCGCCGTAGGAATGCTTGCTTTCGTGGGGATGTTTGTATTGGTCCATGTACCAGGCGCGCTTTCGAGCCTCCGTGTAGTTTCTGTTTCGAACGTGGCCGTCGAGGAACCGCAACTTGTCGCCCGAGACGCGGAAAAGGAACCTCAAAAAATCTGTCCCCAAACGGCCAATCGCGTTGTAGAGCCCGACAATAATGTACCTTCCCGGCTTCACCAGAGAGGAGATGGATTTGAAGCCTGCCAAAGGATCACCGGTATGGTGCAATACACCATTGCTGATAACCAGATCGAAGGATTTCTCTTTGAAAGCTGGGCAGAAGAGATTCATCTGCACGAACCCTGCATTTTTGATGTCACCGCGATCTCTAAACCCCTTCGCCAAGCGCAACGAGTTGAGACAAAGATCCGATCCGAACACGGTCCGATTCCAACGCATCCCCAAAAAGTTGCTCAGCTGCCCCGTCCCGCATCCACACTCGATAACGCGAGCCCCTCCAGGGATTTGCTCATCCAGAAGGCGCGCGAAGATCCCGCGGTTGGCCTTTTCTGCCAGACTCTCCTTGGAGTCGACCTCGTCATAGTTGGGGAAGGGATTCTGTTCATAAAATGCCTTCACGACATCGGTGACGTCGCGCGATTGGTCCTTTGCCTGGTGGGGATGAAAAAGCAATGGAATTCCACCGTCGCTGAGATACACAGCACCACAAGCCTGGCAAATCAGAGTTTCGCGGTCGGCTTGGAAAGAGCCGCGGCAGCGAGGACAGCAGAAGATCTCCAAGTTCTTCATGAAAACGTCAAGCACAGAAGTAACTCTCCTAACGGTCTACTTTTTGCGACGCGACTGAGTCAACGCCTGAAACAGCACGGGAAGTACAAACATGTGCAAGTCGGCATAATGCCGCTTTTTCCAGATCAGGCTGGGATCCTGGCTGATGCGATACCAAAATTCCAAGCCCCGATGTTGCATCCAGCGGGGAGCGCGCTTGCGCACCCCGATGTGATAATCGAATGCCCCGCCTACGGCCCCTGTGAAGCGCGCCTCAATCCGTTGCCGGTTGTTCCAGACCCAGCGTTCCTGGAGAGGCGCTCCCAAGCCGACCCAGAATATATCAGGCTGTGTGCGGGCAATCTCGCCGAGGATATATTCGTTCAACTTACCCTCGATCGGGCCCATCGGAGGTGTCCAGGCACCCACGATCTTCAGATTCGGATGCGCAGCCTGAAAAGCAGCTGCGGTGCGCTCCGCTTTTTTGTCCCCCCCACACATGACATAGACGGTGTAGCCCTTCTGAGCAGCGCGAGCATTCATGGCTACAAGAAAATCAGGCCCACACACGCGACTGGCAACCGGTCGTCCCAGGATCCGACTTGCCCAGACCAGTGGGATACCGTCGGGCATGGGAAAATCGGCGCCATTAAGGGCTTGCTGGTACTCGGGATTGCGGCGGGCCTCAATCACGTTGTACACGTTGATAAATACCGCGTAGCGGCGCTCACCCCGCCTGATAGACTCATCAACCGCGTCAAGCGTTTGGGCCAGGTTCCACCGGCGCACGCGGACACCCAGGATGTCCAGACGATCGTCATTGCTGTCAAGCGACGAAGGTAACGTACACATGTCTAAAGAAGACATCGTTTTCTACCAGCCCCTATTTTCGATCGGAATGCCCCGATCAGTCGTCTCGGGTAAAACATCAAACGGTCCTGCCCTGTGCCTAGCAACCGCAGATTCCTTGTTCAGCGAGCCGGGAGTTTGTCGGCGGACCCGCGGCCGACAGGTGCTTCCAGCTGTCCACCTTAGTTTCCGGTTATTTTTTTCCGGAACACGTTGAGATCTTGAAATTCCCGATCCGTGTGTTCCAGCCGATCTGATTCCCGGTCTGATTGGTAGCGAAGTATTGGGTGACATACCAAAACGTGCAGCCGTCGACGGGATCGACCGTCATGCTGGCATAATCGCCCCAGTGCCAGGAGTTTTCCTCATCCCCGGTGCCATTCAAGATGGTGAGCTCAACTGGCTGCGTTTGATTCGGCAGATTCCACCACGATGCCCGGATGCCCGGATCAAGTGCACTGCTTGAGATGTTGTAGCCGACAGCCGCATTGCCAACTCGGTCCTGCGCAATGCTCGGCATGTAGCGAAACGAGTACTTGGGATTGACGGTGCCACTCTGATACAGGCTGGGCGTGCCATTGCCGCGAAGCTCGTACCACCGGATTCCCGTACGCTGGCTTCCATTTAGACCGGTTTGGATCGTATGGCTGACCAGAAACGACTCGTAGGTGCCAAAGTTGCGATAAGAAAAACGCGGCATGAGCCGGTCGCCGACCGAGTCAACTTTGACGTGAGTAGTCGCACTCGAAGGCTCCTGTACACAGAGGGTATTCGTCACGCGGGTCAAGTTATAGCAACCTGGGATATACGGTGTTACGGAGAGCGGCGAGTTGGTGAATGTCGAGTTGGCAGAATTTGTCCAGTCCACATGAAAATCCCACAAATTAATCGAGCTTGATGTCGTGGTCTTTCCATCCTTGGGAGGATTCTGAATGCTGACCAAAAACTCGTGTCGACCGGCAGGTGGCGCCGTCGTCCCTTCCACATCAGCGGGGATCAAACTGTGCCTTAGATACAAGTTGCCATTCACTGGAATTGGAGTTGGATCGCTGAAACACTGCATCGGATCCGGTGTGTTTCCCGTGAGCATGTTGGTCCGGTCCAGAGCACAAACCACCACTCCGATCTGCTGCCCCCCGTTGTCTGGATCTTCCAAATCGAAGCTCACGTAGTAACCATCGGACCAGCTCCCCAGCTTCGGCCAATCGGGATAATACACATGCCCCTTGGAATTCACTCCCAGTACCGGGTTCAAGGCGAATTGGTAGGTGTACCAGGCGAGCGTGCCGGAACTTAGATCGTCGGTGTTAGAAACGGCAACGCAATAGTAGTAGACTCCGTTTCTTGGCGGAGTGTGGGCCGCGATAACCCAGCGCGAGGCCAGACGGTCGAAGGTAATGACGCCATCTCCGCCAATGCCGTAACAGTTGGCCATGTTATTCTTGTGAAACGGTTGGGTGCCAAGCTGAAGGCTGGGCCACACAGCAGCCAACGTAACCTTGTCGTATGCCTGGTAATATACGTTGACCCACTCGACATACTGCCTAGTTCCTACACTACCGTTGGGGTCCACGTCGTACTCGGGATGAGCCGCTTGGGACGCATCAATGCCCTCAAACGAGGTGATCGTCTGGGCCTGGAGCCCGCCCGCGACGAGCAAAAAAAACAGCATCAGGATCCTTGGTTTCATGCTTGTTACCACCATCAAGTCGCTCTCTGATCGGCAGGACAGTCTGGGGGAAAGCTTTAAACTAGCATATGTTTCTGCTCTTGAATAGGGACGAAAGTCCCTCTGGCAACGGGGGAGAACAGCTCTGGTAACCCTTAGCGCATCGTGTTAGCATCCTCTCCATTGCGGCCAGGAATCGGGCGTAACAGCGGAGGCCATCCGGCTGGCAGTATCTTCTGCCCTCGCGGGAGCATCTCGCATGATCGCGACTAAGCTCAAGAGGAAGATGTTCTGGATGTTCTCACGGGCGGGAATGGCCGCTTACTCCCGTTTCCCAGTTTTTGGAGTACTGAATGCCTCGCTCGGAGTCATCAAGAAAAATGACGCTTTCCTGGTGATTGAACGCAATGACGGACGAGGAGTGTCATTCCCTGGAGGGTTGGCCTTCCCTTGGGAGACTGCGGAGCAGGCAGCAGTGCGCGAGATCGAGGAAGAAACTGGTTTGAAGGTTACCAAGTCTATTCTCAAATCACGTTATTACTCGTCGGCGGAACTCCCTGTGCAGGTGACTGTGTTTGAGACAGAAGCTGATGGCCAGCTTCGTGACTCCTGGGAAGGCTCACCATCATGGTTGCGCCTCGACGAGCTACGGCCACGCATTATTCCCAGCCAACGCTGTATTGCTGAAACACTATGAGGTTGATGGATGGACCCCGAAGTCGGCCGCCTTTGTGCGGCTGGCTAAGAGCCGTCTACACAAGTATTGTCGTCCTCACAGACGGCATATGAGCCCTCTTTGCAGTGATACCAGATCAAGCGCTCATCCACCTTGCACGCGCATTGATCGGACCCCCCACATTCGCTGTACTCTCCCCCTGCACACTGGCTCCAGTGTTTTGCAGCCTCCGGAACCGGGTAAACCTCAGAGCAGATCTTCTTGTCTGACACCTTGGACCGGGCAGGGCGAAGGCCGTCCCGCACGAAACCGATATCGGCCCTGTCCAAGGAGGTCAATGGCTGAACGTGGTCAGCTCCAGGCAGAAAGCAGGTCGCCCCCAAGAACAGCACGACGCCCAACCACGATGTAGCGCAGGTCGGGCGCGTGTTGACTGGCTTAGTTCGGATCACTGATGGCATGTCTATGTAGCCTATTCCGATCCCTAGTTGCCGTTTCCGGTCAAGACAACTGATTGGATGCGGGCTGGAGCGTTGCTCCCAATGGTCAAAAGGCCCTCAGCAGGCCCCTTCTGTGTCGGGCTAAAGACCACGCTGATTTGGCATTGCTGACCTGGGGGCAGACTTGAACCGCAGGTATTGGTTTGTGAGTATTCCCCGATGATTTGAATGGGGGCGAAATTCACGGTACTCGTCCAGTAGTTTTTCAGAGTAACTGTCTGAGGTTGGCTGTTGGTGCCCACCCCTTGGTTGCCAAATTTGAAGGCTGTAGCGGATTGACTAACGCCAACGCCGACTCCCTCCAACCGGACGGTGTGGGGGCTGCCAGGAGCCCCATCGTTGACCACTAGGTTGGCGATCTCGAATCCTCCAAGCCTGTAATCTTGTGGAACTGGAGTGTACGTCACTTTGAATATACATTTTTGGCCGGGCATCAAGGAGTTACCGCAGTTGTTTGTCTGAGAGAAATCTTGAGCGTTCATCCCCATAATGCTTACACTCGAAATGTGCACGGACGAGCTGCCCAGGTTGGTCAGGTTCGCCTGCAACGTCATGTTAGAACCGAAGTTGACAAACTTGTACACTAACCCCGGGTAGCCAGGTGCGATGTTCACTGCACTGCCGGTACCAGTCAATGCGATGGTCTGCGGGCTGCTGGCATCATCGTCGTTGATGGTCAGAGTGCCAACTCGCGTTCGCACGGCGGTGGGCGTGAAGGTAATCATGAAGTCACACGCTAAACCCGGCTTGAGAGTCTTGCCGCAACGGTTGGTCTGGGTGAAATCACCGCTAATGCTCACGCTGGAAATCGAAACGGGATTGCTCCGCCAATTCGTGAAGGGCACCTTGATGGCTGGACTCGAAGTACCCACCCCCCGGCTGCCGAACTGGACGTAGGCAGTCGAATTCAGCGGGCAGGAGCGTTGGTTCAGAATCAACGGAGGTACCTTCTGAGAAAAATCAAAACTGTCCCAGAGGAGATTGGCCTTCGCATCCCGCTGGGTCAGCGCTGCCAACCCGAAACGGTCTTCGATGGTACGGAGAACCGAGGAGAATTCATAACGGGTATGGGAAACGTGGCTGGCAAGCGGATAAGCGGAAATCAGCAAGAACGGAACGCGGGGGCCCAAGCCAAGGCCGTCCACTATGGGCGGAGGGACGTGGTCGTAGAACCCGCCAAAATCGTCCCAAACCACAATAATCGCTGTTGAATCCCACTCCGGCCCCTGCATCACAGCATTAACCATCTGCACGGTCCAATTCTCCCCGATGCACGTGCTATGAGGGAAATGTTCGCTCTCCAGTCCGGCCACGAGCCAGCTTACATTAGGGAGGTTCCCGTTCTGTGCGTCGGTGACAAACTGCGAGGGTGGTACCACGTGCTCCGCCCAGCGACCAGTGTTTCGAACGCTGTCGATCGCATCGAATACCGAGAAAACGTAACCTTCCTGTCCCTTGTTGGGGGCATAGTATTTCCAAGTCAACCCTGCAGCTTCGATTTCATCCGCGATGGTGGTGACGTTGTGAAAGCAGGGATACTCAGGATCCACAGTGCCTTCGGAGTCGAGCAGCACCGGCACGGTCATGGTCGCGGGTGAGTCGCATCCCCAGGCACCTCCGTCGGTGTTATTGCTTCTCTTGAAAGGATCACTTGGAATCTCAAGTGCTCCGTAAGCTGTAGCAGCGATCGGATAAAGATGGTTGGGAAAGCTGGAACCGGCCTCAGACGAAAACATGTGATCACCCAGGACGAAGTTCTGAGCATATGTCCAGTAGTTGGGAATGTCCGCTTGCCGAAATTGGCGATAGGCCAAAAGTTCGCCATTTTCGTTGCCATGGAAAATCAGGTCGTAGTTGTCCATTTTACCGTTATCCACGGCCCACTCGGCGGAAGTCATTGCGTGTCCGGCATCGTGCGGCATTACGTCCACCATGGGCGCAAGGGGTATACTTTGCCCAGTCGAGATCAAGCCGTGGGTGGCACGATCCGGTCCCGGAAACGTTCCGAAATAGTTATCGTAAGTGTGGTTCTCCTTGATGATGAAGACGAAGTGCTGAATTTGCGCCCCTGCCTGGGAGGGGTGCTTCGCCTGCACTGGCGCAGCGTGGTTTCCTCCTGCGGCCTCGGCGCTCCAACTGGTCAACCCGGCGCCTAAAACCAAGGCTGTGGTTAGCAGGAACGTGTGAACTTTTACTCGGCTTGCATACTTCACGGCTCGATCCTCCTTGGCGACGATGTCCCTGTGTTCTCGACCAGAGTCACGAGGTTGTAGCGGCTGACGAAGTCTTGTAAACGGAAATGGTCAGAGGACAAGGGGGATGGACTTGGCCGAAGCCTTCCACCTCGCCCTTGGTCTCATGACTGAACGACTTTATTGGGAGGTCCCGACCAGGTACACCTGGTGCTGCCCAAGGTTGTCCGTAATTGTCAGGTTGGCGCTCCGCGTTCCTGTCTTCTGTGGGGTGAAGGTGACACTCACAGAGCAACTCCTACCGGGAGCGAGCTGGGCGCCACACGTCTTTTGGGAGATTGCGAAATCTCCAGAATTTCTCCCCGTGATGACGACATTGCTGATGGAAAGATCGGCAAGGCCCGTGTTCTTCAAGTTGGCGTTCAACGGCTGCCTGGTTTGCCCAACCGGCGTAGTCGTGAAACTCATCTTTTTGGACAAGTTAACCCCCGCCACCAGATCCACTTGACGAACACGATTGTTGCCTGTATCCGCGATCAGGAGCGCTCCCGAACTGTTTACCGCAAGACCAGTGTTATTCAGCGTGGCTTGGGTCGCGGGACCACCATCCCCGGCAAAACCGAAGTTCCCCGGCCTTTTCGGGTTGCCCGCCACGGTTACTATGGTCTGGCTCGCTGCGTCGATGCGCCGCACCACTACATCTGCCCCCCCGCCGACGTAGAGGTTGCCGGCTGGATCAAGCTCCACTTCGTATGGTTGTTGCATTGTCGCTTTTAGGGCGGGCCCACCGTCGCCACTGAAGGTGGGTTGGCCGGAAGCAAAGGCGTAGGTAAAGATGCTACCCACGGCGAGGGCTGAACCGCCGCAACCACCGGTTGCACCTACTACACAGCGGATCTTGTTGTCGAGACTATCCGCAATGTAAACGTTGCCAGCGGCATCCGCGGCTACTCCGTATGGGCGATTTAGCTTTGCTAGCTTGGCTGGGCCACCATCGCCGGTATGGCCACGAGCACCCGTCCCAGCTAGAGTGCTAATGGTGCCTGATGCATCCACTTTGCGGATGCGGTTGCCGAAGTAGTCCGCAATGTATAAGTTGGCGCTGCCGTCGAGCGCCATGGCGGTCACGAACGTAATACTGGCTTTCGTGGCCGGCCCCCCATCACCACAGGGTGCGGTCGTAGGAACGCAAGGACTTTTGTTGCCTGCTATGGTTGTAATCTGTTGCGTACTGGCGTTCACTTCGCGGATGACAAGATTTCCCGTATCGGCGATGAAGATATCGCCGGCGGCGTCTACCGCTACTGCCCGCGGTTGATTCAGAGTGGCAGCCGTCGCGGGTCCTCCATCACCGGTGTAACCAGCGCTGCCATTGCCGGCAACGGTCGATATGACTCCGCCAGGCGTCACCATGCGGATCCGATTGTTGGCAGCATCAGCGATGTAGTAGTTGCCAGCCGTGTCCCAAAAAACAGTAAGCGGTTCCGCCAGCGTGGCCTGGGTAGGTGCCCCGGAATCCCCCCCGGTGCCACCTCCGGCGATGGAATTAATGTTCTTGTTTACCACTTGGCGAATGCGTTGATTGCCGCCATCGGTGATGGTGAGGGTGCCTAGTGAATCCACTATTATGCCGGCTGGTGCGTCCAGTTCAGCACTTTTCGCGCTACCTCCGTCGCCAGCGAAACCAAGGGTTCCGGTTCCGGCCACGGTGTGGATGTACTGGTTGCCGCTGGAATCGACTTCCCGGATGCGGTTGTCCAACGTGTCCGCTATATACAGATTGCCAGCGCTGTCCAGCGACACGGCCGATGGATTGTGGAAACGTGCGGTGGCTTTGGGACCACCATCTCCGCAAAGGAAGGTTGGATCAGTGCAGCTAATTCCTCTGCTCGCGTAGGCCGAAATGACCCCTGTAGCCGCGGTCACGAGCCGGATGCGCTGATCTCTGGTGTCACCAATGTAGATATTATCGGCCGCGTCCACCGCTACTCCAGCTGGCAGGTCTAATTGAGCTAGCGTAGCTGAACCATTATCGCCGCAGGGTTGCACTGGACTATCGCAAATCTTACCATTGCCGACAACTGTGGTGATAACCCCTCCGGACACCTCCCGAATCCTCATATCCCCAGTATCGGCGATGAAGAGGTTGCCCGAGCCGTCTACCGCCAAAGCCTGGGGAGTGGAGAATTGCGCCTGGAGAGCCGATCCGCCATCGCCGCAGAGTGCCGTCGAAGGGTTGCAGGTTCCCCCTGTTCCCGCAATGGTGTTAATGTTGCCATCCGGGGTGATAACACGGATGCGGTTGAGGTCCACGATGTAGATATTCCCCGACTTACTATCGATCGCTAGCGCGGCGGGGCCCATCAGCGTGGCCTTGATAGCCGCTGCCCCGTCACCTTTGAACCCCTGGATGCCCGTGCCGGCGAAAACGCTCAGCGTGTTTGTCGCGGGGTTCACCTTGAACACGTAGTAGCTGCTCGGTGAGGCAATATAAATGTTGCCGTTCGCGTCTTCTACCGCCGAGCTTGGGCCCGCGATATCCGCCGAAGTCGCTGTGGCGTTGGGTAGAGCTCCGCCAGCAACTGTTGCAATGGTGTTGTTTTGCTGCGCCCAAGTCTGCGATGGGGACAACAGTGCTAAACAGCAAAGGGTCAAGGTTGCCAACATCGTGCAAAAGAGCTGCATTTTCCTGTTTCGGCGGGCGGGTCCGCCGACAGAGGACAAACGGGCGACAAAACTGAGAGTAGGGTACGTCGGGTACATTGCGGCCTCCAAAAAACCTGTCGTCTTGTTAAATTCGATCGATTTAATTGCCTGCGTAATTGCGTAGCAGGGCCAGTATCCGGGTCTGGGAAAGAAACCCGGTTAGAGATACGACTTTTCCACCAGAAAATTCTCCATCACCAAAGCATCCATTTCACTCTTTGAGAAGGTATTGAAGGCATTGGCCGGCGTGTTCACGATGGGCTCACCCTTCAAATTGAACGACGTGTTCAACACCACGGGCACACCTGTGGCTTGACCAAAGCGCTCGATCAGGTGATAGTAGCGTGGGCTCTGATCCTTAAAGACCGTCTGTAGGCGCCCTGTTCCGTCTACGTGCGTAATCGCCGGCAGCGTGCTTTGCTCAGCCTGCTTGACCGGCACCACATAGAGCATGTAGCGCGCCGGATAATGGCGGACCGCGTTGGGCAGCTCAAAATACTTTTCCGCACATTCAGCGAGAATCGAAGGAGCAAAAGGCCGATAGGGTTCCCGGAACTTGATCTTCGAGTTGACGATATCCTTCATGTCCGGGTTGCGCGGATCGGCCAAGATGCTTCGGCTGCCCAGCGCCCGTGGCCCCCATTCGAACCGTCCCTGCGCCCAGCCCACAACCTTGCCGCCGATAAGACGATCCACAACAGTATCTACGATTTCATCTTCGTCCTTCAGCCTGCGATGCGGGATATTGTTCGCAACGAGGAAGTCGCTGATCTCTGCTTCGGAGTTGGCGCGCCCCCAATAGGCGTGCTTCATGGTGAAGTTCCGCGGCTTGCCCAGCAACGTGTTGTACGCCCACAGAGCTGCACCCAAGGCGCCACCGCCGTCTCCGGCTGCGGGCTGAACGTACAGCTCTTCAAACTCGGTCTCGCGCAGAATACGCGAATTGGCGACGCTGTTTAGGCCCACGCCACCGGCGATGCAAAGTTTCTTGAGCCCGGTTTGCTTGCACACGTTGCGCGCCATCCCCAGCACTAATTCTTCGGTCACCTTTTGAATGCTGGAGGCGATGTCGGCAAAGTGCTGGTTCAGCTTGCACAAATCGCGGTAGTTCGACGGGCGGTCGCCGAAATATTTTGGGAAGCCAGTGGCTTCCGTGAAGAACTGTAACTTGGGAGGCCGGGACTCACCAAACAACTGTTCGAAGCGGCGGTTGTAGGTGCGATCGGTCGAGTGGTGGAAGGAAAAGTAATCCATGTCAAGCGAGAACGAGCCGTCCTGGTTCTGATGGACCACCTTCCATACTTTGTCGACATAGCGGGGCTGGCCGTACGGCGCCATGCCCATCACCTTGTATTCACCTTCGTTAACTTCGAAGCCTAGGAAGGCAGTGAAGGCACTGTAGAGCAGACCCAGCGAATGAGGGAATTCTATCTGCTTGAGCAGCTTGATGTCATTGCCGCGTCCCACACCATAAGTGCTCGTCACCCATTCCCCGACTCCGTCGACGGTGAGAATCGCCGCCTCCTCGAACGGAGAGCACAAGAACGCACTGGCTGCGTGCGAGAGGTGATGCTCGGAAAACAGAATCCTGTCTTTCGGAATATCGCCCAGCTCCGACTGGATGGTGGATGCGACCCACATCTTGTCCATGGTCCAAGTCATCATGGACTCGCGGAAGACCTTCCAGGATTTCGGGTAGGTCTGGAACGAAGTCATCAGGATGCGGTCGAGTTTGCGAAAGGGTTTCTCGAAAAACACAACGTAGTCGAGGTCTGATCCTCGAATGCCACCTTGCTCGAGGCAGTACTTGATTGCCTGCTTGGGAAAACCGTAATCGTGCTTGATGCGAGAGAAGCGTTCTTCTTCGGACGCTGCCACGATCTGGCCGTCGCGCAGAAGGACGGCTGCCGCATCGTGGTAATAACAGGAGATTCCGAGGATATGCACGGTCACTGCTTTCTAGCCCACTGCAAATCATGGGCCTCATCAGGATGGTCGAGCCATTGGGTGGGACGCTTCTTGATCCGCAGCGGGTCCGAAAAGAAACGCGCCCCCAACCCGAATGGTAGGACGAAAATAAAGTAGAAAATCGTTAGCACTACTCTTGACTGGAAGTTACCAATCTTATGGGCAATCCGCTTCCAACCTTGCCAAATGCGCTTCAGCATATTCCTCCTGGAACAACATCGAACATTTTCCGATCGCAGGTCATGAACGTCCCTTCCCTACCACGAAACCCGAATGAACTACGGCCGCGTTGCTATGGGTTTCGTAGCGGTCGAGGAAACAGCGGCATTGTTAGTAGGCCCCGCTTGGCAGGCCGCAGAATAAGAGCCAAGCCCGCGCACGAGCGGCAAGAGATTCTGTGCGATCAACGCTTGCCCCACCGGTGTAGGATGCGCGGGATCCATGTACACCTCGTCCTGGTTCTGCGACTTCATCACTTCCATCATGTTCAGGATCGGGATATTGTTTTCGCGCGCGAACTCGAACATCGCTTTCTGATAAGGGTGCGCAGGGTAAAATTCACCCTTCGTGCCTAGCAACAGCATGATCATTTGCACGTGGTGTGCATCGGCGGTGTCCTTGGCTGACTGAAGTTCCTTAAGGTAATGCGAAGCGGGCAGATTGGGCGCCGCGCCAGCCGTATCCCAAGTGCCCAGCATGAGCTTTTCCCGGATGCGATAGTAAACAAGATTTCGCAGTACCCCCTCAATCAGGAAGTTGTACAGGGCGATTCGACGAGCGACGGATTTTAGTTCAACTCGCCGGAGCAACTTCTGCCGCTCAGCTCCCTGGAGGTCAGCCAAGCGCTCGAAACCCGTGTTGAAACTGAATGCCAGGATGACCGCATTGGGTTGATAGCCATCTTCGAGCACCATCTTCAGCCGTTCGACGGCCAGTGCTTGCGGATACGCATTCACTCCGGCTGAGATCATCTGGAACTTCGTTCCGGAACAGTCTTGCGAGTTCAGCAGCTTCTCGAGCTGCGCACTGTAAGTCGAATCGTCGTTGACGCCCCAGCCCATGGTGACAGAATCGCCGAATGCGAACATGCGATAGATTCCCGGATGCTCGTGCGTGAGCACCTCGCGATAGCGGAAGCCTTGCGGACTTATCGTCTCAGCGGCGTGGTTGATTTCAGTTACCCGGTGCTGGCCGGGCATTGGCACCCACAGCAGCCGTTGGTCCGGCCGATAGATTACATACGATCCGTAACCAAATGCGCGCAATCCGACTTCGAGAACCAGACAGACCGCCACAAACCAGAATAGGGCTTTCCCAAATTTGCGCAATCCACTCTTGGGTAAGACTGCAGACTTTCCCACGGTTGAAGCACTAGTTATAGGCACAAGTGTTGCTCTCCTTCGATTCTGCTAACCAACCTGCGCAGGGCGTCAGTGCATGCGGTGCCGCTGCGGCCAATGAGCCATTTGTTTCGAGATACCGACAACATGCGTATTTCGACCCAAACTAATAGTTGTCCACGAAAGTGAGTGGCCGCGCGCTCAACCAGAAGGCACCCCGTGCGTGCGGGAAAATCGAGAGACGCTGTTCCCGTTCTTGCGTTCGAAGATCAACGCGGCAATCTTTTCAATACAACGAAAGTTTTCGATCTCGAAGTCCTGAATATCAATGTGGGTGTTGAAATGCTGTTCAATGTGAAGCAGCAACTCCACAAATCTCTGGGAGTCGAGAATGCCCGTCTCAAACAAATCGGTTTCGGCCGACAAAACCTCTAAGTGCATAACCTCGGAAAACAAGGCAGAGAGTCTCGTGCTTATAGTCTCGTAATCGGTGTTCGCCATATCAGCACTTAGCTAGGAAATCGGCAAGCTGGTCTCCGGGCCTTAAGACCTCTTGAGCCGGTAAGTACCTGCCTGCAACGTGCAATTTGCTGGCCAAAACCCATTCATCTCGGCACGCTACGTAGACGCCAGAATCCGTGGACTTGCCAATCTTTCCGGGTGAAGCATCGCACTGGAAACCGGTTCGACACGCTTTGACGAGTGCAAACTCTTGCACTCCCAGGCGGGTGTGGGCATGCCCCCAGGGCGAACGAAACGGGAAGTAGTCGCAAGCGCGAACTAAATTCACGACCTTGCAAGCGGGCCAGGACCAGCAAATGCGACCCTGCCCAGGCACTTCGCTACCGAAGTATTCTCTCATGGCAGAGTCCTGCGGTGTAAGGGGAATGTCGGCGGGCGCGACCGTAGCTACCTCGAGCAAGCGCAGCATGAGGGTGATCCCTTCCCGAACGCACTTGAAACTCAGGGACAGCGCTGTGTCGTCGGCTTGAATCGGGAACGAAGTTTGATAAACGATTGGTCCGGCATCGATGTCAGGCTCCATTCGGTGCACCGTCACCCCGTGGCTCTGCTCGCCCCGGAATATGGCCCAACTGACCGCATTCAGACCTGCATAACGGGGCAGCGGTCCAGGATGCAGGTTAAAGGAACCGAGTTTCGGCGCGGCCAGCACCTCCTGGTGAATGACGTAAAGGGAGTGGATGTTTAGTAAAATATCCACCTCTTCCGACCGGAACCGGTCAGCCAGAGCACGACTTCTTACCAGCTCCGCAGGCCAAGTTTCAAAGCCAGAGTCTGTGGCGACCTTCCATAAGTTCACCCCGATAAAGCCGGGCTTTGGCGGTGCGGCAAGGACGGCAACCAGTCGATGCTCGCTGCGCGCCAAAGCCCGCAACATTTGCAGGCCGGCCGATTCCTCGGCTACTAAAACAACGTTCATCTCACTCTTGAACGCGAAAGAACGAGCCTCGACAGCGACCTCTGATCTGCGCTGTCCGTCGGTTCGCCCAAATCCGCGATTTGGGAGCCGGCGCCGCGCACGGACAAATCGGAGTCCGCTGGCAATGGATTTTGAGTGGTTGTAATTTCCACAGCAAACGAATCTTGGATTTTGCGCCGATCGATCTTCCCATTCGGATTTTTCGGCAGTTCTCTCAAATTCATCCAACGCGAAGGTAGCATGTACGCGGGCAGCACCGCACTCAGGCTGCGGCGAATTTCTGAAGCGCTAATTTGCAGCTTGTCTTGGGCAACGTAGGCGCAGCAGATCAAATTGTTCTCGAAACCGTCGGTCGGAATCGCCACAACCGCCGACTCTTTCAGTTCTTTGACGGCGTTTAGGGCCACCTCAATTTCGCCGAGTTCAATCCGATAGCCGCGGCTCTTGATCTGGCTGTCGGTTCGACCCACGAAATAAACGAGATCGTCCTCGCCCCTCCGAGCTAGATCTCCCGTCCGGTAGATGCGATGCCCTGCGCCGGCAACTACGAAAGCGGATGTGGTTTGCGCGGGGTTACGCCAATAGCCAGGGCTTAGCCCGACTCCTCCAATGTAAAGATCGCCTACTTCACCTGGTGGCATGGGGCAAAGCTTGTGATCGAGCACGAGCAACTCCTCTCCGTTGCAGGCGGTCCCGATCGGAATGGGTTGATTGTCGTCGAGCGGACAATTTGGGACGGTGTAATAGCTGCTGGCGATGGTTGTCTCCGTTGGGCCATACAAATTCGTGAACGTAACTTTGGGCAGACGCTTCATCCAGTAGGCCAGCGCTGGAGTGGGAAACACCTCGCCGCACCACAGCAGGCGCTTCAGAGCCGGAAAATCATTGAACTCCACAACGTCAAACTTGGCCATGTAACTGAGCACAGACGGAACCGAGAACCACTGAGTCAGCTCCGCATTGCGCATATACTCGGCCAGCTTATTGGGCAGCAAGCTCAATTCGGGGAGAACCAGATAGAGTTGTGCACCAGCCGCAAAGGCGCCAAAAATGTCAAACGTGGCCAAATCAAAATGCAGTGGGGGATGGCAGGAGACATGATCGGAGTCGGTCATGCCAAAATAGCGGGTTGCCCAGTCCACAAAGTGGATCACGTTGGCATGGGTGATGACTACTCCTTTGGGCTCCCCTGTCGAGCCCGATGTGAACAAAATGTGGGCAGGATCGTCGGAGTTGTTCTCGTATTCCAACGGCTCGCTCGAATAACTATCGACGTCAGACCAGGTGAATGCCGGCGTAAATGTCGGGAATTGTTGTGATGACTCTTCCATCCAGCCGACTCGAATCGAACTCTTGAAATTATTCTGGGAGAACAAGTCCTGCAGTAAACTGGCCGATGCTCCCACACCCAGAAGGTAACGAGGCTCGCTCGACTTCAGGAGCTTCGACACGCGATGGGTGGGACTGGAAGTATCGATCGGTACGTGAATACAATCTGCTTTCAGGATCCCCAAGATGGCGATAATTGCGGCAGGGCTTTTGGGGATAGCAAAACAAACTCGGTCTCCTCTTCTGCAACCCGCTGCCTTCAGGAGACGCGCCAAACGGTTGCTCGCCTCTTCCAGTTGGCGGTAAGTAAGGGCCTGCCTCTCCATGACTACCGCTACCGCCTCGGGGCGACGCTCCGCCTGAGCGGAAACCCAATTCTGTAGGAGGCGTGTCATTTCACCGCCAGCAGCCGCGCCTTAGAGAAGACGCTATTAGTGTGCGCCAGTTCTTCTCTGGTGGGAGGGATATCCAGGATGAACGTCAGGTAACCACGTTGAATGTACTTGGCCAGCTCGGAAGCGACGCAATCGTAGCTTCCGACCAGATAAGGACAGAAAGTCTTGTAATTTTTGAAGGGCCACAACCAGTAAGGGCTGGGGTTGCCTTGTTCTATCTCTGTCTCTGTAGCCATCTGCGAAAGCTGTTTGTGCCATGCAGAATCCGAAGCCTTCATGGCTAGCTGATGCGTGAGTTGGCCTTTACGGTCCGCCGGGAACCGCGAATGCGCAATGGTCCAGGCCTGCTCCGCGGATGGTCGGGCGATGATGCCGACCCTGATGCCGGACTTGGTGGCCGCATGCCGATGATCCGGTTCGCAGTCAGCCGACTGAGGATACCGAATCGCCGTGGCACCAAGCGCAACTGCAGCTGTCAAACCTGCTTCGGAAGAACCAGAGACCATGATACCGGGACTTAATTCGGGAGTCAGTGGAGGAGTCATCCGCAGCTTGTCTACGGTGTAGAACTCGCCGTGATAGCTCACTGGGGCAGAGCTCTTCAACAGTTCCTGAATAATCGTGGTGTACTCCACCAGACGTCCGTAACGTTTATCGTGAGGCGTCTTGTCGTTTAGCGCAGCCAAGTCGTTACTGAAACCGCCGGCAACCATATTCAGGTACACCCGGCGCTCATAGAGGTGGCCCAAGGAGCTCACCATCTTGGCGACAGCATACGGATGCATGTAAGAAGGTTGCACGGCCACGAGCGGACACACTTTCTCTGTATTTTGAATGATGATTTGCGCTACCAGCCAGGGATCGACCAGGGAATTATCGGTGTAAACCAGGATGCCTTCACAGCCCGCCTCTTCGCTCCAGCGAGCCACCTCAATGACGTTCCGGACGTACGAGTCGCGTTCTACTGCGCTCGACTGCACACAGGTCGAGAACACCTTGATGTCCTGGTTACACACCCGAACTCCCTTGCCCATGCTGAACAATCGTTTGCCGGTTCTTAGCGCAGAGGCAGTTTCACGATTCGCGACGTACTAAAATGCTGGAGCTGAATACGAGAAGGCCGTTTACGGGCGCGCCGAATTTTGTGTTTCTCCGAGACCCAGCTCGTACACGGACTCCGAAGCGTACGGCCGCCCCCTCAATCTGCGATATGCTTTCCAAAAACGTAGCGGGACAAACGAGAAGGCGATGGGAGTCGTGTGATACCAGAGCTGGAGACCCGCAAAGCGTAGCCGGTCCCAACATCTTTCCCAAACTGTGGGCCTTGTGGTGCCCTCCAAAGAGCGCGGGTACAAAGGCCAGGCGCCAGAGTACTGCCTTCGCCACAGAATTAAATAACGATCAATCTTGCTGCTCAGTGCCGGGGGAAGTTCTGTCACACTCTTCGACGGTAGAATCCTTTCGGCCTTTACCTGCGAATGATGAGGGGCATCTTCTATAGCGCCACGGTCCGCCCCTTTCAGCGATGTCATTCTCGAATCAAACGGGATTTGCAGGAATTCACAGATTCCCCGCATTGTGGTGCCAGGATCGCGCACTAGGTCCTCGTAATAAATCTGGTGGACCGGGAGATCACGGAACATGAGTTCGTCGCACTGCTTCTTCAACTCGTGGTAGCCAATCAGCGAACGCAGGGTGATGCCTGTCCTGCGGAAGTAACTCGGCTTTTCCGCAGCTTTCAGGATACTGCGGCAAATGCTCCTCAAATCTCTCCAAATAATCACAAACCGTGCATTGGGGAAGGTGCGCGCCAAACGGGAAACCTCGTCGAAGTAGGTGGGTGACTTGCACCCCCAAATGGTTGCACCCGTCTTTTGCCGGGCATAAGCAAGATACGCTTCCCGGACGGCAGTCCTAAGATCGGAAATCCCGGCGGGGACTCGGTCCGGATCGATTTTGTGCCGGCTGACAGCTCCATTCCAAAAGTTCCATTTCACTAACCATTTGCTCGTGTCTGTTGGAAGCCAGAAAAGCGAGGGCAAGTGTGCGAGGTCGCCTTCATACATCAAGGCAATCTGTGGATGCTGGTTTAGAAGCGCATAGAGCAACGAAGTGCCGGAGCGAAACATTCCCACGACAAACAGAGGTCCTTCACAGGGTTGCCGGGACAGTGGGCTCACTTTCGGGTCGGCACTCTCCACAACTTGCGTCATTGTTTCTTCCATTACTTGTGCTCTTCTTCTCGATTCAAATTCGGGCAGATGGTCAGCAACGTGGCGGGGACGCTATCAAGCTAAAGACGAGCAAGCTAAAGACTAGCATCGCCGTCGAAGCAGGTCGCATCCCAGACCTGTGAGTTCTGCAGGCTTGCGGCCAAGTGCTCGTTGTTTGCCTTGTAGAAATACCGCCAGGAACTGAGCTGGCGACAATGCGGAGCCAGACTCTCGATGACGCGTTGTTTGTCAGAGCAGAAGCCGATGGCTTCCAGCATGTGTATGCCTTCACGCCGGCATCTGTCCAAGGCACGGAGCAGCATCGGTTCCAACAACTCGGTTTCGCCTGGCCTTGTCTGAAAATCGACCAAGCGCATTCGCTTGAGGCCATATGCGGGGTTATCTTGCCGGCGAAAAATGGCATAGGCCGAAAGTTCCGAACCGCTGTTCATGGTCAAGACCCACGCCTTGTCCGTCGCCAGCGCATGCTTGAAATGCCACTCCAGCACATCCCGGGCGCGGGAAGCCAGTAAACGGCCAGAGCAGCTTTTTCTTAACTGCTTCCAGAATCTGTCGAACCTCTCGTCGAAACGCGTACAGAATTCGGCTGCCGACTTGTTCGGTCGCATTCGCAGGGCTCTGCCCGCAACAGCATCCCTTAACAACAACCCCGCCGAGAGTGGGTACCTCAAGGCCAGGCCGCCTGGAAGCTCTTTCATAGCCAGAAGGCTAGCGGCGAATGCCGGATAGTTCGTGATCCAAAATGCCGACTGGTCCCAGATTCCGGTGGGCACTCGCAAAGTTCGAAATATCTCGTGCAGCTTCAACGCCTTGGAGTTGACCGTGGTGTTGAGAAAGAGGTCGACATTTGCTTGACCGAAGAAACAGCTCAACAGCGGGAAACAATAAGGGCGATAGAGGGAGGCCACCACCAATGCGCGGCTTGTGGCTGCAATCAGAGTTTGATTCTCGAACTCATAAGCCAAGGGAATGTTTGCGATACAGCCGACGACCTCAGCCCGCTCGTTTTCGCATACCCATCCGATCGGCCATTTGGGAAGCTGGCGATAAACAGGATTTTCAATCCACAAGTGCGACCACTCTTCGTAGCTCTTCGGTTGGAGTCCATAACGGGACTCCAGCGCCGCGATCTGGGCATAGTCCCGGAACCCAGCTTCGCGAACCCGTGCCCGGATTGGTTTCGCGTGGCTTTCCGCGCTCGGCTGGGCGGCCTCAACTTCGACTGGGGAGTTTTCCAAACGCATTCTCTAGGTACCTGCGTGACTAGCTATTGCACGGCATGACATCAAGGCGATACGGACGCGTATCCTTCTGATCGCCGTGGGTCAAAACGAAGAGCATGGTATTGCACTTCAATCGCTTGGGCAGGATACCGCCCAGGAGGCGCAGGGTTCTAACAAACACCCGATAGGGAAAATATGGATTATCGAGTACGTAGCTTCCGATAAGGTCCTGATGCACGATCCGCAGACCGGCTCTGCGGCTTAGTTCGCTGAACGTTTGCAAGCAAAACCAACATGTGTGCTCAACATTCCAACATGTTTTTGGATACTTCAGAAACGAATATATGAGTGTTTGCAGCGCGAAAGGGTATGGCGTGGTGATGATAAGTTTGCCGCCTGGTGCGAGATGCTTCTTGGCTTGAGTGAGGAAGGAACCAGGATTCGAAAGGTGTTCGATGATGTCTCCAGCAACAATCGTGTCGAACTGACGGTTGAGATTGAAAGTCTCGGCGTTTGCGACATAAAGGTTGCGAAATCCAATCTCTTCCAACTTTTCGATAAGATCCTGTCTCAGGTCAACGCCGACCGTGTCGGGAAAACGCTTACACAATTGCCCGTGAAGCCAAGTGGGATCGTTCGGATCAGGCACATGCGCCGCACAACCGAGGTGGAGAATTCTGGGCCCGTTAACCAAAGGCATTACCTGGCTGGCCCGGCGCTCAATTTTCATTACGCTTTTCCCTTCTTAACAGAAAAGCTATTTACGAACAGTGGAGTGTTGTGCATGACTAACTCTTTCCATTTGCCGAACTAACGGACACACGGTTGCTTGCAAACGATGGGTTTAGTTCTTCATGGTTTCCGGAGAGCGTTCGATCGTTCGAATACGTTTCTCATGAACGACAGCCAGGCAAGACTTCAGTTTGGCAGCTAGCAAGTCTACGTTCTCTTCATAGAACATGGACTCGTGGCCACCGCGGATCTTGTGCAGTTCCAAGCCGCCACAGATCAGACCGTTCCAGCTCGCGTGGAAGTCCCAATAGCGGCCCACAGGCCAGTCTGTGGACTGGAAGAAGACCACAGGCCCCGGGTAAGGCTTGGGCCGATATACGAAGGAAGCCGGGTGCACAATATTCTCCAGGTCTTCCAGATGGTCGACCTTGACGCGAACATGCAATGCATGGCAGGCGCGCCAGTATCGCACACTGAGCCTACGGCGGATTCCGGTCAGCCGATCACGAATAAAATCTGGCAGCCCTGTGAGTCCGGCAGAGCGGAGGTTTGAGAACTGGAATGCGATTCTCTTCCACAGTAATTCGCGCCGACTTTCTTGGGAGAAATCTTCGTAATAAGCCGGATTTTGAGCGTCAAAAACCACGAGCAGCGCGATCTCTTCGCCTTGCGCAACCAATTGCCGCGCCATCTCGTAGGCAATTACGCCATTTACGCACAAGCCGGCAATGTAATAAGGACCTTCTCGTTGCACTTCGCGCATGCAACGAACAAGTTCGGTAGCAATGTCCTCGAGTTCGTAAGGAACCTGCAGTCGGCTGGCATCGGAAGCAGGCAGATGAAGGCCCAGCAGTGGCTGATCAGGACCCAGACGATTGGCCAAAGGTAGAAACAAAGGCCCTCCCCGCACCCAGAATAACGGAGGCTTGGAGCCCTGCGCTTGAATAGGAACCACGGCCGCATGATGCATTGGCGCGTTTTGCCCGTCGAGCATCGCGGCTAGTTGCTGGATCGACGGCGCCTGAAAGATGCTTGCCAGGGAAAGCCTCTTCCCCAATCTCTGCTCGATGCGAAGCAAAAGCTTGGCGACCAGTAGCGAGTTTCCGCCGAGATCGAAGAAGTTGTCGGTCACTCCAATCGCACGTCTGCCGAGAATCCCTTCCCAGATCCCAACCAGTTCGAATTCCAGCTCACCTTTGGGCGCCACGAACTGGGCTGCAGAAACAGGCCGGTCGGCCGCCGGCAGAGCATTGCGGTTCACCTTGCCATTGGGCAACAAGGGGAAATTCTCGAGCCTTACAAATGCCGAGGGAATCATGGGCTCCGGCAATTTCTTGCCGAGGAAGGTCCGAAGCTCTTCCGTATCAAAATGCGAGGGGTCAATCGGCACGACGTAGGCAATCACGCTCGGCTCGCCTTTGGTGTGCTCGCGCAGCGCGACTATCGCTTGCCGCACACCTCCGTGCTCAGAAATGACCGCTTCGATCTCCGCGAGTTCTACGCGAAAGCCCCGGATCTTCACCTGATCATCGAGCCGTCCCAGCAGTTCGAGATTGCCGTCCGGCAAATAGCGGACTAAGTCGCCGGTCTTGTACAGGTGGGCACCGGGTATTTCCGCGAGAGGATCGGGAATGAATCTCTCCTTGGTTTCTGTCGGCCGATTGAGGTACCCCCGAACCACTCCTGGTCCGCCGATGTACAGCTCGCCTGGTACTCCAACCGGCAAAGGATTTAGGTGAGGATCGAGCACATACACCCGGGCATTGGGGATCGGGCGGCCAATTGGAACAAGTTTTGCCGACTGACCCGCTCGGCACTTGTATACCGTGCTCCACACGCTTGCTTCCGTGGGACCGTATTCGTTATATAGAGTGGCCTGGGGCAGTACTCGGTAATGGCGCTCGACCAGTTCCGCAGGGCACGATTCGCCGGCGACGATCGCCACTCGCAAGGAAGCCAACTGATCCGCCTGATCCAGAAGCAGACTGTACAGGGATGGAACACACAACAGATGAGAGACTCGATGCTGTGCGATCAGTAGCGCAAGTCGTGTCAGGTTCGGCTGCAAGGGCCCGGGAGTCAGCACCAGAGTACCACCCTGGCACAGCGTGCCAAAAATTCCCACCAGCGAACTGTCAAAAGCATAGGACGACAGCAGAAGGAAACGTCCAGCATCGGGTCCGTAGTAATGAGAACGGGCGTAGGTGGAATGAACCAGATTGCGATGTGTGATCTGAACCCCTTTCGGCTTGCCGGTCGAACCCGAGGTATAGATCACGTAGGCCAGGTTTTCAGGTCCTGCCTTGGCGGGCACAGGGTCTGTGCTTTCCTGCTTCATCCGATTCCACTCGGAGTCAAGACAAAGAAATTCAGCGTCGCGAGGAGGCAATTCGGGACGTAGGTGCTGCTGCGTTAAGACCACACGCAATTGGGTCTCAGCAAAGACGTGCTGCAACCGATCCGCAGGATAGGTAGGATCCAATGGCACGCAGGCTCCTCCCGCCTTCAACACACCGAGGATCGCCACAATCATCTCTAATGACGGCTCCAGATAAAGTCCAACCGGCATCTCCGCAACAATGCCACGCTTCTGGAGATAGGCGGCCAACTGATTGCTTCTGCGATCGAGATCCCGGTAGGTCAGCTGTCCGGCGCCATTGACCAGAGCTAAAGCCTCGGGTCTGCGCTCGGCCTGATTTGTGACCAGATCATGCAGGCGAAGCTCGGCAGGAAATTCCGCGCTCGTCTCATTCCACTCCACGCATACCTGCCGCCGCTCATGCGCGGTTAGCATCGGAAGCGCGGAGATGCGCTGGTCGGGATTCGCAACTATGCTCGCCAGCAACGTGTTAAGGTGACCTGCCATTCGGGCGATTGTTTCCGGTTCAAACAGGTCGGTACTGTACTTGAATCGGCCCACGATGCCGGAAGGACAGTCGTCGAGCTCGAGGCACAAGTCGAGCTTGGAAATACCTGTGTCCACTTCCGACTGGGTGAGCACCACACTCCATCCATCTTGAGCTTGCGGCATGGGCGGTTCGAGCGTGAGCAGCGCCTGGAACAAGGGATTGAAGCTTAGACTGCGGTTGGGACGAACTTCGCTGACAACATGCGTGAATGGCGCATCGTCGTTCGAGAGCGCGTCGAGCGTAACATTTCGCGTCCGGCGCAACAATTCGCGAAACGTGGGGTCACCTGACAAATCGCTTCGCAGTACCACGGGATTCAGAAAGTAGCCCAGAAGTCCCTCTAGCTCAGTGCGTTTGCGCCCCGAGCTGACCGTGCCCACGGTCACATCCTCGAGAGCAGAGTAGCGATGCAGCAACATGGCAAAGCTAGCCAGCAGTGTCATGAATAGGGTTGCACCCTCTCGCCGGCTCAATAACCTCAGCCCTTCGCCCAAGTCCTTGGAGAGGGATACTGGATGAATCGCGCCGCGGAAGCTCTGGATCGCGGGACGCGGTCGGTCATCCGGCAGCCGTAGGACAGGCAGGTTCCCTCGCAGTTGCTGCCGCCAGTACGCTAATTGAGAGGACAGGTGCCCGTCGCAGGAAAGCCACTCCCGCTCCCAGACCGCAAAATCAGGGTACTGAATAGAGAGCTCCGGCAGATGAGACTCTTGGCCTGAGGAAAAGGCCGTGTAGAGGGTTGCTAACTCTGGGAGAAACACGCGGTAAATCGAATATCCGTCGAAGATGATGTGGTGGAGTGTGAGGAACAGCCGGTGTTCCATATCGCTCAGCCGCACCAGGAAAGCACGAAACAATGGGCCCTTGGACAAATCAAATGGCCGTACCGCGTCTTCGACCGCTAATCGCCGCGCCTCTGATTCCTTTTGCGAGGCGGGGAGTTGGCTCAGATCAGTCAGCGGGACAAGCACCGGTGCTGGTGGCTGGATGACTTGCATCGGTTCGCCATCCGCGAGGCTGAAAGTAGTCCGCCACGCCTCGTGTCTGCGGACGATCTCGGTCAGGGCACGCCCCAAAGCACGCACGTCCAAGGTTCCTTGCCGATGGATGGTGACCGGCTCGTTGTAAATCGGGATGCCGGGGGTCATCTGCGCGTGAAGCCAGATTTGCTGCTGCGCGAACGACAGCGGTGCCGTATCCCTGCTCAATAGGCGCGGAATGCCGGTGGCGCCTGCCGTTTTGGCCATTCGCGCTTCACCGGGTTGTTTGACTTGTACAGCGTTTCCCATATTGCGGGTTGTTCTAGCTAAATCCGAATCCTTGGTCGCTCTACTTCAGGAGACACTGAGTACACAATCGCCGCTGTGCTCACAGGCTTGCGTCACCATCGAAACAAGAGGGATCCCACGCCTGCGGATTTTTCAGGTTCTCGGCTAACTCACGATGTGTCGTCTTGTAGAAGTACCGCCACGACGATAGCGGGCGACGGTGAGGCGAGAGGCTATCGATGACCCGCTGTTTCTCGGGAGCAAAGCCCATGGTCTCCAGCATATGAATGCCTTCACACCGGCAGCGTGCTAACGCATCGCAAAGTATCGGACGCAGCAGTTCTGTGTTTCCATTGAGTGCCTGAAAATCCACCAGGCGCAACCGCTTCAGAGAGAAGGCCGGGTTGTCCTGACGCAAAAAGACGGCATAAGCAGCCAAGTCCGACCCTTCGCTGGCAGTCAGCACCCACGCTCGACCGTCTGCCAAGGCATGCTTGAAATGCCAATTGAGCATCTGCCGTGAACGGTTAGCCAATAGGCGATGAGGGCAAGCCTGGCGCAGCTTCTGCCAGAAATCTTCAAAGCGCTCGTCAAAGGTTCCACAAAAACTGGTTTTGCCCCCGTTGCGGCGCGTCTTCACGGTGCGGCCTTCCAGGGTGTCACAGACAAACAGGCCAGCTGACAAGGCATAACCGAGCCCCATCGCGCCGAGAAGCTCTTTCCTTGCGAGCAGACTTGCACTGAATCCCCCATAATTTGTGATCCAAAAGAAGGACTGATCCCACATTCCCGTCGGAACTCGCAAGGCACGAAAAATCTCGTGCGGCTTCAAGGCATCAGGGCTAACGGTTGTATCGAGGAATAGATCCACTTGCCTTTGATTGAAGAAGTGACTTAAGAGCGGCAAAGAGTAGCTGCGATAACGAACGTCCACGACCAAGCCACGGGTGGACGTGACAATCACCTTCTGATTGGCGAATTCATACAAGCGGGGAAGATTGCCGATATAACCGACAACCTGTTTATCCTCGTTCTCGAGTACCCAGCCGATCGGCCAACCAGGGAAGTCTTGGTATGCGGGATTGCCAGCCCACAAGTGGACCCAAACCTCATACGCCTCGGTTTCCATTCCATAACGAGCTTGCAGCTCCGTGATCTGCGGATGGTCGTCGAATCTGGCCTCACGAAACAAGAGGCCCGACTTATTATTGGCGACGTCGTTAGGTGCAATCATGCGAGTAGCATTCATCGGCGAGAGTCCTTTATTCCTTGCGTCTTGCCCGTTTCTCGGAAATATGAACTCGTGTTCAGACTGCTAAGCTCTAGGAACTGCGGGACTCGCAGCGAACGACACGGGTAATGCCGCGAGACCGCGCAACCCCAGGTTTTCACGCCAGGTGATCGGCCCGGATTTCAATTGTAGATTCTTGAGGCGCTGCAAAATCGTTGCAAAGGCAATCTGCCCTTCAATGCGAGCCAGAGGAGCTCCAAAACAGAAATGAGCGCCGAATCCAAACGCGACATGACGATTATCTTTTCGGCGGAGATCCAGGCGATCGGGATCTGGGAAACGTTCGGGATCGCGGTTGGCGGCGCCCATGACAGCAATTATGGCCTGGCGCTTACGAATTTGCTTGCCTCCAATGTTTACATCCTGCGGCGCCAGCCGCGCCGTGTGCTGGCTGGGGCTCTCGTAACGCAGCAGTTCCTCCACCGCCGAAGGAATCAGCGAAAGGTCGCTGCGGAGTTCCTCTCTTACCTGCGGATTCCGCAATAAAGTCAGGATCCCGTTCCCTATAAGGTTGGTGGTCGTTTCCTGACCTCCGACCATGGTGACGATGAGGTTGGCCACGACCTCCTCTTCCGTAAGCCGATCACCATTGACTTCAGCCGCAAGGAGGGAAGAAATCAGCCCCCCTTTAGGATGCACCCGCTGTTCCCGGATCGCCTCCCCGAAGTAGCTTGTCATCTCGTCTAGACTGCTGCGCACCCGGTTTACGCGGTTCGGATTGTGCTGAAAGTTGCCCAGCATCTCTGCAAAATCCGCCGACCATTGCTTGAGTTGGGAATGGTCAGAAATAGCTACTCCCAACATCTCTGCCGTGACGATCGCTGGCAGTGGCGCAGCGAAGTCCGCAATCACATCCATTTCACCCGCAGGCAACACGGCGTCCAACAGCCGATTGGCAATGTCCTGAATATGCTCTCGCAACCCATCGACGCGACGCGGCGTGAAAGCCTGCGAACACAAGCCGCGCAGACGCGTGTGTGCGGGAGGGTCCATGAACAACATCTGCTTCACCATGACCTGCGCGATCGGACTCAGATCCTGTAACCCCATGTCCGTAAGCTGTTCCGGGGTGGGCGTGCGGTGTGCGGAGAAATCCAGTAAGACCCGGACGACGTCATCGTAGCGAGTCACCACCCAAGCGTGCAGGAAAGGATCCCAAAGCACGGGATCCTCAGTCCGCAGCCTGTGATAAAGAGGGTAGGGATCAGCCAACACCTCCGGCCTAAGCAGGTGATACAGGCTCAAGGGGGCCTCGGGTTTTGTGATTACCGCCATACGTGGCTGTTTGGTCTGACAAGAGACTGTCGCCGCGCAAAAGCGCAGCGGTCGGTTCAGTCTGCGGGAATTTGCTGCTGCCGCGATAGAAGGCGCTCAATCTCATCGGAGAGTTCAGCCGCAGTGGGTGAATCGAAGACCTTCCTCAGCGGGAGCTCAACCCCAAAAATGCTCCTGACTCGCGCGATCAGCTGCGTGCCCAGCAGGGAATGCCCGCCGAGGAAGAAGAAATTGTCGTTCACGCCGATCTTCTCCAACCCCAGCAGTTCCACCAGAATGGAAACCATTCGTGTCTCAACCGCGGTACGAGGTGCCCGGTAAACTTCGTCAGGGATTGTGTTAAGCGACGTCGGCGCGGGGAGTGCGGCGCGGTCAAGCTTGCCACTGGAGTTCAAGGGCAAGGAATCGAGTCGAACAAAAGCAACCGGCACCATATAATCAGGCAGTTGAGCACGCAAGTATCCTTGCAGAACCTCGCGGGTGAGCTGCGTGTCGGAACTGACCACGTAAGCCGTCAACCGTCTGTCGTCACCATTGTCTGCCCTAGCCACCACCACACTCGTCTGAACCCCGGGATATTGGTTCAGCAGGCTTGCGATTTCGTTGGGCTCAATGCGATATCCCCGGATCTTGACCTGCTCATCTGTTCGGCCTACGAATACGATCTGCCCGTCCGGTAAGTAGCGCGCCAGATCTCCGGTCCGATACAGGCGCTCATTGGGCACGCTGCTGAAAGAATTGGGAACGAAGGCTTCCGCTTCTTGGTCGGGACGGTTCAGATACCCACGGCCCAACCCCGCCCCTCCGAGGTACAGCTCGCCCACAGTGCCCACCGTCACCTGCTCCAGATGTTCATCCAAAATGTAGGTTTGCACATTATCGATGGGGCGTCCGATCGTTGGTCGGCTATCCGGCCGGTGATCTGGCGAGATTTCACCCGAGGTTGCAACCACTGTGCACTCGGTCGGACCGTAATTGTTAATCAAGCGGAACGGCAGGTTCACAGGTGGAAATCGGCGCAGGCTGTCGGCCCCGGTCAGCAGCAAACGAAGCGCTGTCTTTGCTGGCCAGTCTACCGCCAGGAGGCTCTCGGCCATGGCGGTGGGAGCGAAGGTGACGGTGATTCTTTGTTCGAGCAGCCAGTCGCCTAAGCTCTTGGAGGTACCTCGCGTTGCGTCATCCGGAAAGTGAACACTCGCGCCCGCAGTGAGGTAAGGCCAGATTTCCCAGACAGCTGCGTCGAAACCAAAGCTGACGACCTGGCTGGCACGATCCCCCGGAGTAATGAAGAATGAACGACGATGCCAATAGACCAGATTGAGCAGGCCTCGGTGCTCGATCTGCACCGCTTTGGGCTGGCCGGTCGATCCCGATGTATAGATCACATAAGCTAGGTTCTGCACGCCTATGTCCATGTCCGGCGGAGTCTGTGGCCGCACGCGCAGGTCCGCTTGTCCTTCGTCTAAGATCAAGAGTTGCCATTGCCCGGGGGGCAAAGTCCGGGCGATCGGCCTGTGCGTAATAAGCACGCGAAGTTGGGTATCGCGCAGCATGAAGTGCAGGCGAGGAACCGGAGATTCCGGATCCATAGGGACGTAAGCCCCGCCCGCTTTCATCACGGCCAGCGCAGCCACCACCATCTCCGGAGCGCGGGGCAGGCAAATTCCAACCAGCGCCTCCCGACCCACTCCCAGAGATTGCAGATGATGGGCGAGTTGATTCGCTCGGCACTCCAGTTGCCCGTAGCTCAGGCTCTGGGTGGCGGATTGCAGCGAGAGGGCATCCGGTGTCTCTTGCGCCTGTTTGCTGACCAACTGTGCCACAAGCAAATCCTGAGGAAACTCACGCGAGGTGTGATTCCAGTCAGGAGATGGCATTTGCGCCGAATTCATCAACGACAGTCGGTTAGCACTGGATTCCGAAGTAGCTTTCTCCAACTTCAAGGTCAGTCTCCAAAACAGCCCAGGTGGGGGGAAGAGAAACAGCGTGGCTTCTAAAACCCGTCGTTGCGACTAGGTGGTCCTTGGATGCATGAACGGCTCTGCCGGTTTCCGGATCCGATAATTGTCCGGCATAGTAACAGGGTTAATCTGAAAATGCTGGAAGCGATGCCCCGTCCGCGTCCCGCAAGGCTTCCATTTGGGAGTGCGGCGAATCGCCTCCTCCAATATTAGGTTGGCAGATCTTGATGGCATCCGGAAACGGGTAAGGCTCACTCAGCAGCCAAGAAAACCGGTTCTCTCTTTCATGGAACAGAAAGGCCGAGGACATCCAGAACTTTAAGCAAGGTTTGTTCTTGGGGGTAGGAAGATAATGGGCTCGCAATTCCCTTACTCCTAACCCGGCGCAATACTGGGCGGCGAACGCAACCATGGCATGTTCCACGTTGCGTCCCATCACTCGGCAACTCAACACAAAATCGGAGACAGTCGCGATGTCAGATTCGATTTCCAAACTAAGGATGCCAGCTAGTCCCGAATCGCCAAATTTGTCCTTTACCCTGAACGCCCACAGTTTCCTGTTGCTTTGTTGCAACCAGGCCTGCAGTTCCTGTTCTGAAAGTCTTCGAGTGGTGAGATTAATCTGGTTGGTTTTATTCAGTAGCTGGACCGCTCGGACTCGATCCGCATCACTCAGCTCCTCGACTGTGACCTCCGTATTGAGCGAACGCAGCCACTCTTCGGCGGAGCTGATTGTCTTTCGGGACTGTTCCCGTTGCTTCTCGGTAGCGTACATATCGTGGCGGGAGATGTCCTCAGCAGTACGATAGGCAGAATCAAAGCAGTCCAGCTGCAGAAGCTGGCTGGCAAACAGGGTCTTGTCGTCCGGCCACTCGGGTACGTAGACCTCCGGCAGCGCCTCTCGGACACGAGCCCGTTCCACTGGATTGTCGTCAATGAACACGGCAGACTGCGTCCCCAAGTTCAGCTCGGCGACCAACTCAGCAACATTGGCAGCCTTATCGTTCCAGTTGATCCGGTAGGCGGCGAAGTCCCCCGGCCGCAATACCATCTCAGGATGCTTGGCGAGGGCCTCCAAGGCCACACTTTCCTCATTCTTGCTAGCTATGGCGAGCAGGATTCCTCGATTGCGTAAACTCTTCAGAGCTCTCTGGAAGTCGAGATACGCCTCGCCCAAATAATCATGCCCCCCGAGCCGCAGATTCTGCCATCCAAGATCGCCTACCACCCCACCCCACAGCGTGTCGTCTAGATCGACGATGACCAACTTTTTGGAAGCACCGAGGACCGCGGAAATTGCAGCTTTCACATCGCACGCAGCCAGGCGGAAGACTTCGGCATGGAACGGCGTCTTGGTCAGATACCACAACTTCGGGCTGTAGGAGTTCTTGCCCACCATTTCCATCCATCGTTGTCCGTCGAGCAGGTAGATGCTGCCGCAGCTCTCGAGTTCTTCGGCCAGTCTTAGATTCATTTTGAGCAGGAGTTTGCGCGGCCCCTGTGCCTTGAGGTTCAGGATACCGTTTCCGCGCTGATAAAGCGGAAGAGTCCAAGACACTACGAAAACGGCACGGAAGTGCTTCCCTGCCTCGCGCAGGCACTCCGCAAATTGATGGATTTCGGCGAGGAGGCGATCCTCCGACACCGCCGCGGAATCAAGCGCACTTGCGAATGTGGGGACCGTCTTTCCTGGCGACGTCCACACCAGGGCAAAATCCGTGGCATCGGTGTGAAAAGGTTGAAGCAACGCGGGGAACACTTGTCCGAACGGCGCAAAAGAGACCGCAAGCTGCGGTGCACTGTCGTTAGCGAGATAGTGTCCCAGCGTCTCGAGGTTGAAATCGGAAACGAGATGCAACTTCAGGTTGCCGCTCTCCATGGCTATCGGGATCATTGTGACCGTCGCAGAGCTGCGCGTTGCTTTGTTGCTACCAATTCCGAGACGTAGGTTACTAACGAGTGTATGGTTCTGAAATGGCCGGTGGTTGGCGAAAATGGATCGTCTTCCGTGAGATTGATCGGAAAGCCGTAGCACTCCTCCAGCTTTTGTTCGGCGATCACGATGAAGTTGGCGAGTCTCAGAGAGTCCAGCTTGCCACCTGCACCAAAGAGTACGGTAGACAGAGACTTCTCGATTCCTTGCCCCTCGGACAGTTGCACATTCAGATCAGAAATAGATTCATAGATCACCTGCAGGGCACCGTCGAGATGGCTCGTGCGATTGGTCGACGTCCCGCTTACAGATGACTCCAAGGACTTAATTCCTTCCATGGTCATTTCTCGTCCTTCCAGAGCTGAAAAAGCGCTCCGTTCGTCACTTTGGAAAAGCAACGTTGCTGGCAGATCGCAGCGAAAACAGCCTCCAGCCGTTCCCACTGGCCTAGCTCATCGATTTCCCAGCTATGCAGATACAAATGGGCAATGCCCCCATGCTGATCCACATGGTCGAGGGCGCAGAGAAAGTGTTGCAGCCAATCGGTTGTGCCGCCATAAGTACTCAGAAAGTTCGAAATTCCTACAAAATTGCCTTCCAAAGCCGCGTGCCGGAGTTGAATGAATTTACTATGCGAATAGGCGTGAGTACTTACCCCCCAAAGGAACGGGTTACGCGGAAATGTGTGCAGGTTGAAGAGACAGGTTCGCGCACCCAAGAAGCCCGCCTTTTTCACCAAGAGAGGGGTCGAATCGTTGAACTTGCCGCGCGGATAGCAGAATGAAAGCACGGGCTTTGCAATCGTATCTTCAAGCCATTGCTTCCCTTGTTCGATTTCCATCCATGCCTGAGAATCGGGCAGAGATTTCAGAGGCATGTGATTCAGCGTATGAGCTCCAATCTCGAAACAGACCGACAGCTCTCGGATGTGGCTAGTCGGCATCACCGCACGCTCAGGGTTCCGCGCGGGGATGTAGAACGTGGCCTGCAGTCCATATTTGGTCAGCAGCTCCGCCGTTCTTAAGTCTGTCATATCTCCGTCGTCGATGCTAATCGTTACAAATCGATCTGACATGGAAACCGTTTGCTACCTAACTCCCTTATTGTGCACTTTTACGCTCATGCTGGAGGTGCCTGTTCTGGCACTTGAATCGGGAAATCCAACGGTTCAGCCGACGCAATTCGCCTGGCGACAACGTCCTGGTAAATTTCCAAAAGCCGTCGACAATTTACCGCGGCTGTGTATTTCGTCTCGTACTCCTTGCGCGCCTGCTCGCCGAGCAAGCGCATATACTCTGGTTGCTCCCAAGCGCGTGCCGCTATCCGCGCTAGCTCTTCAGCATCCCCGGGCGGGAAAAACAAGCCCGTACCACCATCTTCGACAATCTCCTGCATGGCCCCATGTTTGGAAGCTAGAACGGGCACACCACAGGCGAATGCCTCAATGATCGTAAGTGGAAGGTTCTCGTACATTTCGCTGGGAAAAATCACGAAGTGCGCGCCTTTCATCGCTTCGATAACGCGCTCTCGAGGCTGCTGGCCATAAAAGGTGATGTTCGACAGACCACACGCAGCTGTTTCCGATTCCAGTTGCGCCCGGGCAGGACCGTCCCCGATGACGCGCAAGGCATACGTTCGTGGCAGTTGATGCCATGCTTTCAGCAGCGTCGGCACTCCCTTTTCCTGGGAAACTCTCCCGACGTAAAGCGCATAAGATCCTTCTCCCGTCCGCATGCCCGGGTCCGGATCCACAGAATTCGGTTTGACGGTAATCTTGTCAGCCAGCAAGCCAGCCTTTACGAATCGCTTCTGCGCAAAGGCGGTGAGCACGATGTAGCGATCTACCATGCGGTGCCAGGTTTTCTGAGCATGATGCAACGACAACATCAGAGCCACGGGAGCGGTCTCTATCCGGGAGTCGCGATAGCAGCCGTAGCGTATTCCTCGCCAAAAGTGACCATCAATGCAGTCCTCGCATACTTTTCCCGAGCGAAAGAAATTAGCTCCCGAGCAGAACAACCGGTAATTGTGGAGCGTCTGCACTATTGGGACTTGCTGCTTGCGGCAGGCCCAGTAAATCGAGGGTGAGATGAGCGGGAACGTATTGTGCACATGCACAATCTCGGGCCTGTTTTGACGAAGCAAGTCCTCAAACTCGCGGTGCGAGTCGGGAGCCCACACGGTGCGGCCGATGAGGCTAAGGCGCCGTACTGCTGAGTACTGTCTGATCTCATGATTGTGGCGTTGATATGTCAGAACCTCGTGCCCGGCTGCCTTCAGCAAGCGCTGCTCTTGCTCGAAAACGACATCCTCCCCTCCTCGATCCTGGTAGGTGTTGTGGACGAGGATAATCTTCATGCAGCGCTCCCTGCGAGGGACCGGCTTAACAGTTCTGCGATCAGTCTTCGAAGCGCCTCGGCTAGCACGAACACCGCCAGGAAAAACATGTACGGACTCATCGCTCTTCCGCCAAAGCTAGCGGCAAATAAACCATGGAAGAATGCGTTGACATACATAACCAGCAACCCGCTTGACAAAAGGTATGACTGCGTAGCTCGCTCACTCCAGGGTTCCCTGCTGCGCAGGATTGTGGCCATACGCAAAGACCTGAAAATGTTTCGGACCATCATGAAATGAACCACCAGGATGAGCGCGAGGCCGATCAGCCCGGTGTTATACGCCGTTTCCAGAAAGCCATTGTGCAGATGGGTGTATCCTTCCAGCAAGTCACTCGATCGCTCAAAGGAGAAGAAGGTAGCCAGATACCCATGTCCTATGATCGGGCTCTGTTTGATTCCAGCGATGGCAGCTGACCAAACCGCAGTTCGTCCGGTCAAAGTGCTGCCGCCCTGGTAGGACTGGAGGTAGTCCGCCAGGGGTGTGACCGACACGATTAATGCACCAATGGCACCCAAGCCCAGCAACAGCCCGATGCTCCGTACAACTTTCCTCTGCAGCATCAGAAAGAGAAAAGCCGACAAGGCGCCGGCGATGATGCCGGCCTTACCGAAGGCCAGGAACATGACCACAACGCCAATCAATCCTGTGGGTATGTAGTATTTTTTCTTTTCGATCGAATACAAAACCATCGACATCAACATAAGTGCGGCGGCCGTGGGCGACAGCAAATCTGGATCGGCATTGAGACGGCCATCTTCAAATGCCGTGCTCGGGTTCCAGAATGCAACCACCACGGGCACAATACTGAGCCACAAGAAGGCCCAAAGGGTCATTTTCAGGAAAGCCACCACGTCATTGAGTTCTTTCATCACGCTCGCGCATAGCTGCAGCAGCAACACGACCAGAACAAGCTTGAATCCCCATGCTGCCGCGTAAAGTTTTCCGGGCGTGTAAGCGATTGAGAGCACGCAAACCATGGTGAACAACGAAATCCATTTGTAAGACCCAGAAAAGACCTCGCGCAGATAGCCGGCCTGCTGCAGGGAAATGATCAACAACACTAGGAAGGAAACCATCCACATGATGGCTTCCCCATAGGCTTGAGAGGAGAATTGTCCCTGTGAGACACTGTGAACGTCGTTCTGGCGTTCAAAGATCACTTCGCATACCAACAAAAACCACCAAGTCAGCAGCCCGATCCGGTAGACCAAAACCCTCGTGGCCGCGCATCGCGTGATTGCTGCGCCAACGTTCAGGCCGAGGAGAACCACAAAGGAAATACCTACGATGACGATGCCGATAGCGTCATCGGAAAATACGACAATGGGCAGCAGTCTCAAACCTAGCGCGACAAAGCCCGCTATTGCTGCGAACCAAACGATCATACTGCGCCCGACGGGCAAAACCTGGACCGGCAGACGAACGACGTTATTTTGCAGCATTTCCGGTATTCTCGAAATTCCCATGGACCTCAACTCGTCAAGCTGGCGATCAGCAAAGTCAGCAAAGTAAGGAACGAATCGCTACGAACCAAGCGGCTGCAGGCTAAGATCCGGTTCCATTATTCGGTTGGAGACCGGATAACCTAGTCGCGCCAGCGCGCTGCCAACGTGCTTTTCGATGAATTCCACTTGCGCAGGTGTCAGATTGGAGCGCCATCCTTGCACCGAGCCACTGCGAACGAAACGGCCCTTCACGGAAGCCCTCTGGGGCTCAATGCGCTCCTTCTCTTTCATTTTGTCCAGAGCGTTATTGGCAATTGCTCGACGGATGCGGTCGGGGTCGGCGTCGACTCCGAGGAATTCTGCCATCCGACTGAATCCCTCGAAAGGGTTCTGCCGCAAATCTTCAAAGCGCAGTACCAAAAGGTTCGGCGTTCCAGCAATCGGAGAATCCAGCCATGAACTGATGTGGCGATGCCAAGGCGCAAAACCGCTTATCTTCTTGCAGCAGAAGACTTCCAGGAATTGGTCGAGGTCACCATGAAAGAATTCCAGCGCGCTGGTATAGGCAAATTCGGAGAGCGCCACATCACGGGCATCGCGAACTAAGTAGATTGCTTTCTTGTAGTTTTTCCGGTACTGCTCGTGGGTGCTGATCAGGCGGCCGTTTCCCGGGAGGATATGTAGTCCAAGCGCATGCCTGCCAATTCCGCGGAGGGCAGCGTTTACTGCTTGAAAGCTGGCCTCTCGGCCAGTAAGGATTTCAAACAACGTGAACCGCGACCAGGTAGTTCCCGACCTTGGGTAGGAAGCGAAGAAAGCGTCGCTAGGAGTTAATCCACGATGACGCAGCCAGATGTGGGGCACCCGCAATTTCGTCTTCGAGAGTTTGCGGCGGACCTTCCGCCAGGGGGAGGTCGGTTGCTTGCGGAGTTTCCCTCCTTCCTGGTTCTGCCTCTCGCCCGGAGTATAAGTCTGTTCCGTCATTTGTCCTCCCCTCGATTAAACCTGATCTTGCGCCGTTTGAGACATGGCACTGATACGGGGATCTGTGGAATCCCTAGTCTGCTGCGGACTCGTCCGGCGGCGTATTTGGCCGGTGCGTCTTCACGCAGAGATTCTCTCGGTTTCTTCGGATTGGCTGGCGACCTTGCGGCGAAGAACGTAGAGCACAAACCCAAAGGAAAGAATATCCGCGGTGTTGCTCCCCCAGATGGCGCCGGTCAGGCCGAATTTCCATGTGGCGGGGACGCCGACCAACAAGGACAATGCGGTTGCCGATGCGAAAGCCAAAAAGACGGACTCGGGAGAATTCATGGCCCGCAACGCAATAGCCGGCCCGTAAGCGACCGTCCAAATGATCGATCCGATTGCTATCAGGGGCAACAAATGAGCAACTTCCATGTACCGGCCAGAATAGAGAAAATGAAATACCGGTCGCTGGAGAGGCAGGATCAAAGCCCAATACGCGACAGCTCCGCCCAGCACAACGAGCGTCATTCTCATGCTCAACTTCTTGGAACTCGAGCGCCCCTCCATCTCCTGCATACGGGCGGCATACGGAATCAGGAGCAGACCCAGCGCGCCCTTAATCTGTTCTATGGGAAGAGTAAGATTCATCAACGCTCTCAGCTGCCCCGAGTGCGCCATGTTGCCGAACGAACTGAGTAAGGGATAGTAGATGTAAGCGGGGATCCAGCCAGCGAAGGAACTTGCCAATGCCCAACGGCCGTACCGCCAATGCCGTCTCCAGCTCTCGCTGACCGCAGGCGGGGCGGTGGACGATGAGCGCAACCCTCGGCGCAAATGTACCCAGAGATAAAAGGCTGTTGCCGCGGATCCAAAACCCATCAGCAGAAAGGCGCTCATCGGCGAAACCAGACCGCGGCGATAAAGCAGGTAGAGCGCGCCTAAAACTGATGTTGAATAGACAAACGAGCCGATGGCTGCCTTCAGCGGCGAAAGTTCCAGATAAAAGCTACGTCGAGCTAACCCGAAAACCAAGATGAATGGGGACGCAATACTTACGCCTACGAGCGCATCGGGCAATACCCGGGAATGAACAACAGCCCTGGCCACAATGGAAGATGCGCCGAAACCGACAAGAATGACCACTGAAACGGCAACGTGAATCCAAAACAGAGAGCCGAGGTATCCGCGCAAGCATTCCCGGTAAGAAGACCCACCGAACACTGACATGGGCTCGAGCACCAGTGCCTGGTAAACCGTGGAGAGCAACACGAAAATTCCAAAGGCCACTGCGTAGGCGCCGTATTGCTCAGGAATCAGCCAACGTGCCAGCAGCACGCTAATTAGAAAATTCGAACCGGAAATCAGTCCCTGGTCGAGAATGGCCAGCCCGCCTCGGCTCACCCAAGGGACTATCTTGTTCCGCAAAGTGTGCCGATCGATAGCGCCTCCTACGCCGGTCGTCGACACGGTTTCGGCTAATTTTTCTGCGACCGCAACTTCAGTTATCTGGATACTGTCGTTGAAAGCCAGGAGAACTCCTCTAAACAGACCTCGATTGACAGCGCCAAGCTAGCACACCTGCAAACTCATACCGGTTTGTTCGCGCTCCGAGCGGGCCTTGTCGATGCAAGTTTTCAGGCATTCGGCAAGATAGTTTACCCCGGGCTCCACCAGAATGTCGTAGTGGTCCCCCGGAATCTCATGGACGTCCAAGCTTCCGATCAGACCATTCCAAGCGTCATGGGGATCTTCAGAGCTCCGTAGAGATTTTTCCGAAGCGCGTATCAGAGTCGCTCTGCCCGCGTAGGGGTGTAACTGATACCGGCTCGCAGCTGCGGTGTTCGAGTCACGTACATCCCTGAGCACCTGAGGCACGCGCCAACTTCCCAGGCTGCGCCGAAATCTTTTCCGAGCTACCCTCGGCAAGTCGCGGAATAAATGCTGCCAGGAAGGCTGGCGGAGCAGGTCGAACAAGGAGGTGCCGACCGCCTTCAAGTTGCCAGGATAGGTGTCAAAGAGCACTAACAAACCTACTTCTTGTCCGCGTGCGAGGAGTCGCTGAGCCATCTCATAGGCGACCAGGCCGCCAAAGGAAAATCCGCCCAAAAAGTATGGCCCTTCGGGCTGCAGGCTGTACATCTCACGGACGTAGTGCTCCGCCATCTCTTCGATGCTTGTATGACAAGGATGCTTTCCGTCCAGGCCTTGGGACTGGAGCCCATAGAAGGGATAGGCTGGGCCCATGCGCCGCCCCAATTCACGGAAGCCGATCACGTTGCCACCCACTCCGTGAATACAGAAGAACGGCGGCTTAGACCCATCGGGCTGAATCGGCACCAGTGAAGACCAGTTATGGGACCATCCGTTTTGGCGCAACGCCGTGGCAAGCTGTTCAATGGTCGGAGCTTGGATAAGCATCGCCAAAGGCAAAGTCTTGCCCAGCGTCTGTCCGGTTCGGTGCAGCAACCGCGCGGCCAGCAGCGAATAACCACCCAGCTCGAAAAAGTTGTCCCGAATCCCGATCGGCTTCTTGCCAAGTACGTGTTCCCAGATTCTCACCAATTGCGATTCAAGAACGTCAGTGGCTGCTACGGTCTCACCTGACGAAGCTTCGGCCGCGGTTGTCGCCAGTCCGCGGCGATCAATCTTGCCATTGGGTGTCAATGGCATGGCCTGCAAAACCACAAACGCGTACGGCACCGCGTACTCCGGCAGGTGTTGCTGCAAATGGCGGCGAAACTCCGCCGGAGCGACTTCCGCTCCCTGTGCAGGCACGAGATAGGCTACCAGGCGTTTATCGCCGGGGACGTCTTCCCTCGCAATGACCGCAGCCTGGCGAACAGCGGGATGCTTGGCCAGTGTGAATTCGACCTCTCCCAACTCAACGCGAAAGCCACGAATCTTGACCTGATCATCTTCTCTCCCCACAAACACAATTTCGCCCGACGGCAGATGACGCGCCAGATCACCTGTCTTGTACAAGCGCGCCCCAGGCTCGGAGGAAAAGGGATCAGAAATGAACTTCTCAGCCGTCAGCTCTGGCCGATTGAGATAACCGCGAGCTACGCCTATGCCGCCGATATGCAGTTCGCCGGCGATGCCGACAGGAACTGGATTGAGATCGGAGTCAAGCAGGTAAACTCGGGTGTTCGCTACAGGCCGGCCGATGGGAATGTTCTCCGGCACCGAACTCCCGTCGGATCTTAGCTCGTACGCAGTCGCGGCAATACTGGCCTCCGTGGGACCATAGGTGTTGACCCAACGTACGCGACGTCCCACGGAACCGACCCATGTGGTGCAGGCTTTGGCTGATACCTTTTCGCCACCGACTATTACCAGGCGTAGACACTCAGGCATTGGCTTTCTGAGCTCGGGAATCTGATGCACCCACTCATGCCAGTAAGCAGTCGGCAAATCCAGTACGGTTACTCCCTGCCCCTCGACCCAGGATAGGAAGTCGGGAACTGCTAATGGCATCTCCTCAGGCTTCATTACGAGGGCGGCGCCGCTGAGCCACGTGATGAAAAGCTCTTCCACTGCGATATCAAAGCTGACTGAGCAGAACTGCAATACGCGGTCGCTCGGCCCCATCGAATACACGCGGGCCATATTGGAGTTGTAGTTCACTAGTCCGGCATGCGCCAGCAGAACGCCGCGCGGCTTTCCCGTGGACCCTGAGGTGTAGATGACGTACGCGATATCGCTGGGTTTGACGCAGGTGGTCGGATTGGTTCCAGGCTGGCCGGAAAGAACGGCCGATTCTTCCGCGAGCAAAAGGACCTCGCAGCCGTGCGGTGAATCGGCTGATAACCTGTCCTTTTCCGTAATCAGCACCCGCGCTCCCACGTCGTGGAGCATGTACGCGAGACGCTCCCGGGGATACTTAGGATCGAGCGGGACACAGGCCGCTCCTGATTTCAATACAGCCAAAACCGCTACCGCAAAATCGAGCACTGGTTCGAGACAGATGGCAACCCTAAGGTTGGGTCCAACCCCGCGATTTCGTAGATAGTGCGCCAACCTGTTGGCGCGCAAGTTGAACTCCCCATAGGAGAGTTGACAGTCTCCGCAGATAACAGCGGCCCGTTCGGGCGCTTGCTGTGCCTGCGCTTCCACCAGCTCGTGCAAACACTTATCCCGCGGATAATCACACGCCGTCTGGTTCCACTCGACCAGGATCCTTTTCCTTTCTTCTTCCGTCAAAATGGGCAGTCCCGACGACTGCTGCTTGCGATTCTCGGTAACGCGGCACGCCGCCTGCCCCTGGGGCGACTCTTGCTGCAGCCCAGATTCAGTGGGCACAGGTCTGGCAGCCGCCGGCCCCGATGGCAAAGACCTGCTTGTGAATGTGCTCTTCATCGCATGTAGCAGGGTGAAGCAGTGACGACAATGTTCGTCTGATCTAAGAAAAAGTCTAGCTGGCCGATAACGGATCAGGCGGCGCCAGATCCTCGCAGCACCGCGGGGATGGTCCTGGCCAGAATCTGTAGGTCAAGCCACAGCGACCAGGTGCGTACGTACTGCAGGTCGAGCTCCATCCATTTGTGAAAAGGCAGCGAACTCCGGCCGTTCACCTGCCACAGACACGTAATCCCTGGCCGAACACTAAAGCGGCAACGTTGCCAGTCCTCGCCCGCCTCGGTGAACAACTCATAGTCGCGTAACTGCAACGGGCGGGGCCCGACCAGGCTCATATCGCCGCTGAGTACGTTGAAAAGCTGAGGCAGTTCGTCGATGCTGGTCTTGCGCAAGAATCTTCCGATGGATGTGAAGCGCGGATCATTCTTGATCTTAAAGACCGGCCCGGAGACCTCATTCAAATGTTCTATGTCCTGCAGCTTCTTTTCCGCACCCAGGACCATGGTTCGGAACTTGTAGATTGCAAAAATCCTCTTGTTAAAGCCAATCCTTTTCTGCACGAAGAACACCGGACCGGGCGAGGTAAGTTTGATGAGGATGGCTGTCGCAAGCAATAAAGGAGCGAGAATGATGAGCAGAATCAAAGATACAGAGAAGTCGACTACCCGCTTGATCACCATGGGCCAGCCTTCCTCAATGCCGGCGGAATGAGTGATCAAGGGAGAACCTTCGAACTCTTCTGCCATGGGGGCCCGGGTCTTCAGATTGAACAGGTCCGACAGTACGTGGAGCATGATCCCCTGCTGTTCGCACATGGCGGCGATCTCGGAGGCGTCGTTATGGAACGAACGCAAAGGCACAGCAATTACCACTTCATCCACCACGTTGAGGCGCAAGAACGTGCGCAGGTCTTCCAAGTTGCACAGCAGAGACCAGCCCTTGTTTCGTAGATCTTCGGCTCCTGCCCACTCGTCGTCGGCAAAGCCCAGTATCCGGTACCCTAGTTCCGGTTTGGACTGAATCGTTTTCGCGAACTGAATCGCGCGCCGATTGGACCCTACGATCAGCATGTTGCGGGAATCGCGCCCGTGCACGCGAAGCCGCCGAAGATAGGTTCTGAGGGCAACCCTGCTAAACACGGCGACACATGTGCTGAAGCCCCAGAAAATCAGTACAAAGCCTGGCGTCACCATTCGGAAGCGGAGCAGGAAGGAGGCGGCGCCCAGGACCAGAGCCGCAAGCGAGGTTGCTTTAATGACGTCGACCGCCTCAGCCCAGCGGCCCACCATCCGCTTGGAGCCGTACAGTCGAAGCATCGAGAAAATGAAATGCCAGATCCACAGAAGCCCAGAAAAGATGACGAGGTTTGCTAGTTTGATCCTCAGTTCAAGGAACTGAGCAAATGATACCGGTCCACCTGATGCGAGGTGAGGGAGAGTGGCCACCCCGAAGGCAATAACTAGGAGTACCAGGTCGAAAACCTTGCTGGCGCTGGTTAGGAGCCGGCGTTTGATTGTTCCCATCCGCGAATTTCCTCAGAGACGGTCTATGTTCGGTGAGCCAGATACGAATGTCGAGAGAGAAGAAAAACTTTCTCGGGATCTCAATGCGGTACTCCCGTAGAAAATTAAGAGCTACGTTCTTGTCAGACCACGAAAGGAAGGACCAGCCGGCGGTTGCGAAGCCCGCTCTTTCCGTCATGTCTTACAGACGGTCGAAACACGCTTTCGTTACTGGGACACCATAACTAGAGCCGGTTATAAATTCGCTCAGGGATTGGGAAGGTGCGCTGATTCAACACTGCCCCGAGGACGCGTACATTCGAAGCCTGGAGTTGTTGGATGGTTTCCCGCGTGGAATCCCGACGGGAGGAATGCGCCTTTACCACCAGAACAACGCCATCTGCCAAACCGCCCAAGATCATACCGTGATTACAAGCGTTGAGGGGGGCAACGTCCATCAGAACATAATCGAACTCTGCGCGCAATTGGGAAATGCGCGCACGCATTCTATCTGAGGTGAGCAGGTGCTGGGAAATTTCGTTCGATCCTCCGCAGCTCATCAACCAAAGATTTGCGCGCGACAGTTGGCGCGCATATTGGCGAATTCGAGCATCCCCGACCAACGCATCCGCCAGGCCATAATGGTTTTCAACCTTGAACTGATGGTGCAGAGACGGAGAGCGCAAATTGCAATCCACAATGCAGACCGAACTGGCCACTTGCGAGGCTAAGAGCTCAGCCGCATGGGCGCACATCCACGTGCAGCCATCGCCTGCCTCCGTACCGGTAAACACGACACAGCGTGCGGCCTCCGCGCCAGGCAAAAGGAACAGCCGGTGGACTAATTTGCTCACCTCGTCTCGCGCAATCCCGTCAATTTCCAAGGCAGGAGTGAAGGTGGGGACTTCGGGAAGAGAACCGGTTTGGGACGCAGGTTCCCTATCTCCTTGGATCATCTCCTGCGCTTTGCCTATCTGATCCAACAGCTCAAAGTTCTTACTCATGATTGGCCCTCAATCCCCCTTTTTTCTGATCGACGAATTGCTCGTTAACTTCACGGTATGGCTCATTTTTCTACAGAGCGGTCGAACCCAGAATCCCGCTCTCTCCGCTTGCGGGGGGAGGCTCGTTGAATAGTGACGATCTCGGCGGCAGACAGTGCTTGAACTCACTTGATTTGCACTGATATGGAGAAGAGAAAGGTAGCGCGCGATCGAAAACGGAGATTCCCGAACAGGTGTCACCTGGCCACTTGCCCGAGTTCCTGCAATACTTCACTCCCGCTCGGCGACGGGAGAGATCATCGAAGTGGAAGAAGCGGAAACAGAGTCCTCTCGCTTTCGGCCGCCGCCATCTCTCCCATGTCCATTCTTGCCGCTCCCACGGAAGTCAAAAAAGCTCCCGGGAACCGCGGCGAGGACTGGGATGTTGAGCTCGGCCGAGACTTCCGCCGAGCTACGGAAGGAAGGATCGAGGTACTCCTGCACGAATACCGCCACGATTGTAACTGCGCCCGCGAGGAAAGTGCCAAGCAGTAGCACCATGAAGGGTGAAACCGAGGGCAGCGTGGGCACGGGGGCGACCTGCGCAATAGCCACGCTAACAATGCGGGTGCTGTCCAAGGCGCTGGTCACCCGCGCCTCCTCGCGCTTGCTCAGATATAACAGATAGTTCTGCTCAGCGGCTTTGTATTCGCGCTCCAATGCCGCCTCGATCAGTCCCTTCTGCTCCAAGTCCCGGGCCTGAGACTCGTACTTGATAACGATGGCCTGCATTGCCGATTCCTGCGCCTTATATCCGGCATAATCGGCTTTCGCTTTAGCCAGTTCTGCATCGACCCAGGCATAAGTCGGATTGCGATCTGTAGTCTGCTCCCTTAACGGTTTAGCTTCCTCCGTCGCGATGGCAGCCTTGGTCTCAGCGATTTGCTTGTCGGCTTCCTGCACCAGCGGATACGTCGGCTGATACTTGGTAAGCAACTGGGTACGATTGATTTCCAGTTGCATAAGAGTGTTCTTCAACCCTTGCAGAACCTGGGCATCGTCTGCTTCTTTCACTTCCGTGGTCAACCGCTCTGGCGTGATTCCGGCTTGCTTCGCTAACGTCTTGATTCGTTCCTCTGTGGCAGCCAGTTGCGCGTGGGTCTGCTGCAAGCTTTCGTGGAACTCGGCTTGCTTTTGCAGGGAAAGGTCCCGGGCCACGGATGGGCCAACTCCATTATCCTGTTTGGAGAATTCCTTGATTTGCGCCTCGACATCTGCCAGATTTTTCTTGTAACGCTGGGCCTCCGAGTCGAAAAACTTTTCCTGTCCCGGAGGTGTGTGCACGACCGAATGCTTCTGAAGGTAAGCATCCCCCAAAACCTGCAGCACATGAGCCGCCAGTTGAGGATTGTCGGACGTATAGCTCACGGTGATGATGTCGCTCTTCTTTACCGGCTGGATGTCCAGCATTCCCGACAACCGCTCCGCTGCTTTTGCGATTCTCTTCTCCGGAGTCGCCGGCCCGAGAATGTATTCCGACAGGGACTTGCGGTTGTTCAGCCCGCATCCGAGGACAACTTGGCGGAGGACATCATCGCTCTTAATTACTTCGATCTCGGAGTTTATATCTTCCTCGGTCACGGGATTGCGCATCATCACAGGGGAAGTCTGTTCCGCAGTGACAATTGGGTCCATGCGCTCCTTCTCTACCAGGAACTTCGCCGTGGCGGTATATCGGGGAGGTGCAAACACCACGAACAAGACCGTCCCGAGCAGAACTCCAAAAAAACAGAGCAACACGGTGTGCTTGCGGCGAAAGCCCATGGCGAGCAGATCCCGCATGGATAAATTGAAGCTTGCCTTGCCGTTTGCCGGCATCATCTCAGGATTGTTCATATTTCGAACCTCGCTTGTTTAGTTCAAGCACTACCGCCCGTCCTGCGCTACTTAATCGGGACATACCCCCCGACACCGCTGCTAGGCAGGAAGGGCTTGATCTTGGAGATGCGGTTCTTCGGCACGAACAGCATATCCCCCGGATGCAGGTAGGGATCCTCGCGCAGGTTGCGGTCCGACTCCATCTTTTTTACATCGATGAGCTCAGCTGAAGCCCACTGGTCGTTCACGCGGCGATACAACACTACTTGGGAGTGCTTGGAATCTTCAGTAAATCCGCCCGCGATTGCGATCGCTTCGGTCAACGTCGTGTCTGCACGGAGATCATATTTGCCAGGATGGCCCACCTGGCCGTCGGCGATGAAATACGGCTTGTTAAAGTCTTTGAGCACGATCGTAATGATGGGATCATGGAGGAGCTTTTCGTATGTCTGCTTAACCGTCTCGGTCAGTTCAGGCACGGTCTGGCCCTGAACTTTGACATCGCCGATTCCATACAGAGTAACGAAGCCGTCAGGCTGGACGCTCACGCCGAGCTGATTGTATTCGGGGGTTAGCGGGAATGTGAGATCAAAGGAATCACTGGCCGCAATCCTATAGCGCACGTCTCGCGTTCCGAACTGCGGTGCGTTTCCAGCCGCCGGTGCAGAAGCAGACGATTGCGGCGTCGAGGCACTGGCGGGATTCGTGGAGGAAGGTGCGCCGGCAGTGGGGGGTGGTGCGCCCGTGGCCGCAGCCGCACTGCTCCCTGGTTCCTCTTGGGCGATGCAAGTCACTTGCGCAGATGCAAAGGCGAGTGCAACACAGACGAGCAATATGCAATTCTTTTTCATTAGCTTTTTTCCCACCAAATTACAGAATTCGTAGCTTGCGTTCGGATCTTGAACTGGAGGCAATACGCACTTGTGAGCTTTACTTTCGCTTCGGACGACGCCCCGCCCAACCGACACGCCTCAGCATAGGCATTCTACTCGCGTTTCACCTTTGCGCAAATGGTGTCAACTCTCGGTGCGCGGCGGCGGCGTAATGTTCCGCCGTGCGGATCTTGTACAGGAGCCCGCGATAACTGATGCTCAGCAACTCCGCCGCACGCCTCCGCTTCCATCCGGTTTGCTCCAGGCCGCTACAGATGGCATCAATCTCTGGGCCCCTTGCCGACTTTTAGAAAAGGGATGACCTCGGAAGCTGCCAGGCTACCAAGCTTCTCGTGCCAGGAACGAGTTCGCTCACCGCCTTTTTCGTAGCTCCGCCCTCTGAGTCACATTTCGTGGCCCCAAGATGTCGGACGAAGCGGTTTCGACTCCACTCCACTCCAAAGTAGCCAGCTGCTACCATGCGAGAGCCTCGTCATTTAGGGGGAGAGGAAAACTTTACGTTCTAACCACTTACGGGCTATCAAACCAGATCACGCGCCGCGTGATCACTAGCCGAAACTGGGGAAATGCTACGTGACCTTGCAAAATCCTGCAAGAGGTAGAAAGCCCCAGTGTCCAAAGACTCCAAACACAAACATCAGCCGATATTTCTTTGTCTTACCAGTCCCGATATCTTTAGAGAAAGTCCGCCGCCGCAACTGCGGAGAAGTTAAAGACCGGAGCCCAAGCCATCTATCGAGCCCGTCAGCCGCACTCAGGCCGAAACCCGCGTTTCGCGCTTTCCAAGCCCCTTGGCGATGGGAGTACGGCAGCCTGATCCGGCAGCTGAACGAGACCTGCCAGAGCTACTCTCGCTCTTTGCCTTTCCCAGCCACTTGTGGCGCAAACTGCGTACCACCAACGTCATCGAGCGCTGCTTCGCGGGGGTTCGCCGCCGCACCCGGCCCGTGGTGTGCATTGTGAGTGTCGAGAGCGTGGATCGCATCATTTACTCCGTTTTCCAGCGATTTAATGGAAAACCCGCACCCTCTCCGTATTTACACAAGCAGGTTGACGTTACCAGTTTCCGCAAACCGTTGCGGCGGGCGGAAATCTGGACTAACATACAGCGGTCAGGAGCGGTTGGGGTCGGGACCGCTGATGCGGCAAGCCCTCGTTTCTAAGTCGCATTCCGCCCGGCAGAAATGTTCTGCGCTAACCTGAATTGTGATCGTCGGGGCGCGCGATGGGATGTTGCGAGGGTAATTCAGATGGGTCAATTTCTAAATAGGCACCTCAAGAATAAAACCGTAAGGGGAACGCTCGACACTGTTGCAACCTCGGTTCGGGTGCTGACGGGAAGAGAAGCGGCGGGCCGGAAGGCGACCATCTTCCCGGATGACGTCTATCTAACTTCTTATCCGAGATCAGGAAATACCTGGGCACGCTTTCTGTTGGGGAATCTACTTAATCTGGACGCCCCGGCTACGTTTACCAACATCGAGTCCCGCGTTCCCGAGATTTATTTCAATCCTGATCACGTACTCCGCAGCCTTCCCCGTCCCCGTCTGCTCAAAAGTCACGAGGCTTTTCACCCAAACTATCCCAGAGTGATCTACATTGTGCGCGATCCCAGAGATGTCGCTGTCTCGTTCTATCACCATAACGTCAAGGCGGGGATTATTCCCGACGACTATCCGATGGACGAATTCATTCCCGGTTTTGTCTCCGCACGATACGACCCGCCATGGGGCTCATGGGGGGACAACGTAATGAGCTGGATGGCAATGCGACAAGGCAGAAGCAGTTTTATGCTGCTTCGCTACGAAGACATGCAGGAGAACACGCCGCGGGAGCTGCTCAAGATCGCTCGATTCCTGCAAGAGGCCGGATTTACCGGAATTGCAGTTTCTCCGGAAAAGCTGGCGCGGGCGGTGGAACTGAGCACTCCTGAACGCATGCGTGCCTTGGAGAAGCAGCAGTCGCGGCAAAATCGCCAACTCAGGAGAACTCGCCAGGACAAGCCTTTTATCCGAGGCGCCAAGTCCGGAGGGTGGCAATCCGACCTCTCCCCACAGTCGGTAACGCTCATTGAAAACGCCTGGGGCTCTACCATGCAGACCCTGGGATATCCGCTGTCGCATACGCTACAGGAAGCGGAGGTAACCCGACTGTAAAGGGTTGAGTGCTTTGTGCTGGGCGAAAAGAGGATCGCTCTCTCGGGCTCAGAACACTCGGAATATCATGAGCGGCCACAACCTTAGGGGCTCAAATGCAAGGGAGATCACTTCCTTGCCATCCACAGCCCATAGCTTCTAAGTAACGCAGATCCGCAGAGCCAAAATCAAATAATTCTGAGGCTTACGACGTGAAAGGAGTCGCCGTTCTTGTATCCGCTTGCCGAAACTCGATGCCCTTCGTGTCCCCGCAGCGAGTCGGGATTCTCGATCGGAATGGCATTGCCATCCTCGTCGCTGAGGATCACAACCTTTCCCCGGCGGTCGAGACACTGCTGGATCGAGTCCGTAGGACGCTGTGTGGCACCTGGAGCAAGAGGGGCGCCTGGAACAGGAGGGGCACCTGGAGCAGGAGGGGCACCTGGAGCAGGAGGGGCACCTGGGGCAGGAGGGGCACCTGGGGCAGGAGGAGCCTGAGGTACCGAACAACTGATGGCCCCGTAGATCGTGTCTTCCCGCTTGGGAGGTTTCTTTTTGCCGGCGAGCGCCGCCGCGGAGAGAATCGTTAACAAAGCCACTGCAGCAGTACCCATGACCAGCACTTTTTGCATGATCGAACCCTCCGCCGCCTGTCCTGATCGGCCTGGCAACCGCCAAGCCTTATCATGACCGATGGTGATTGGAAACTCTCCGGCGTCTTTACTCTCCGGCTAATCTTTCAACTCCGCCATCCCTGAATCACGCCTTCGATGCAGAGCACCGGGAATCCTGCAGATTCATTCGCTCCGTTCAAGTGCAACACAATCGCGAATCTGGGGCTGGCTATCGTAGCTTCGCCCTCTCAGTCACATTCCGCGACCTTGGGAAAGCTATGAAGCCCCAGTGAGCCCGAACAAAGGCGACCGGGTAACCGGTCGCCTCCATCCGGCAAGTAACTACAGAACCTTCAAGGTTAGTAGCAGCGAGTGCGGCGAGGTGTTGCCACCGTGCGTACCGGCAGTGCCGGTGGCGCTGACCTTTATCAAATACGTGTTAGCCGGTGTACCACCACCTCCGCCACCGCCACCCGAGCTGCTACCGCCGCTGCCGCAACCCACCAGCGCAAGAATCATCGCCAGGGCGACAATCAGGAGCACAATCGCCATACGCCGGCGGTTGCGTCTCTTCCAATCCCCCGCCAGGATCATGCCGATCATCCCTACTCCACCGAGGCTGGCCCACAGATTTGATTCGCCCTGATGCGGGTTCACGTTCGGTGCCGCAATCAGGGCACCGTTTGGGCCGGCGGTCTTGATCGTCAGCGTCGCCTTCGTTTGTCCCGAAGGTATGTTGATGGGCGTGTTGCAACTCACTCCGGGGGGCAGGCCGCTGGGGCAGTTGATGGTGACAGTCCCGTCGTAGCCGGCAATCGGAGTTAGGGTGATGTTGTAGCTTGCCGAGCTGCCGGGGTTCACAGGACCGGGTTGGTCCGACTTCAGGCTGTAGTCGGGCTGCACGACCGACTGGTTCAGCGACGCCTTGCTCTGCGGAAAGTTTGTGTCTCCGCTGTATTGCGCTGTGATGCTATGCAAACCGGCTGCCAGCTTACTTGTGGGCGGCAACGCGGCCGTGCCACTGGAATTTAGCGGTACCGACCCCAGAACACTGGTTCCGTCACTGAAGGTGACATGGCCTGTGGGAACGAGCGTGTCGCCAGTCAGCGTGGAAGCAACGGTCGCGGTGAAAGTCACCGATTGTCCGGGAAATGCAGGGTTAGCCGAAGATACAAGCACGGTACCGTCGGGCGATTGTTTGACGCCCTGGATCAACGCCGATGAGGTAGCTTTCAGGTAATGCGCATCGCCGCTGTACTGGGCTGTGATGCTGTGGGGCCCGAAAACCAAGCCCTTTACCAGCGTCGCCTCCCCGCTGGAATCCAGCGGACTCGAGCCCAGAGAAGTCGAGCCATCGAGGAACGTAACACTACCCGTCGGGATAGCAGTCACGCCCCGCACCTTCGAGCCCGCGACCGTCGCGGTGAAAGTCACGGGAGAGCCCGCCTGGGAAGGATTGGCTGATGAAGTCGGCGGCAGTATGCTGTCGGCGCTGGTGTTCAGCAGCACCGTGACGCCCGAGAAATCTTGGCCGTTGCCGGACGCGACCACATCGACCGCTCCGTCTCCGTTCACGTCGGCAAGTGCGATGTCATACGGAAGGTGGCCTGCGGGAAACTCGAGAGGATCGTAGAAGGTACCATTGCCCACGCCGTACAGCACGCTCACCGTGCCAAATCTTGAGTTGGTGCAAATCACGTCAGCATGGCCGTCGCCGTTTAAGTCGGTAATCTTGACCCCAGCCGGATCCGGTGCCCCAACCAAATTCGGGCTCTGCAACGAGGACGGGAATAACCTCAGTGTTGTCTGGAATGTTCCGTCACCGTTTCCGAGAGCCACCACAACTCCTTGGGTAATGTTTTGACCATCAACGGTGACGATCAAGTCAGGCTTTCCATCGCCGTTCACGTCTCCGACCGCTGCCGACAAAGGGTTCTGGCATGGTCCGCCATTCACGCACTTAGCCAGGGAGAGATCCTTTTCAATCGGGAAAGTTCCATCTCCCTTACCGAGAAACACGGCCACGGAGCTGCCGGGAGTAGTGTTCGTACCGAACAGCGGTACGATGAGGTCGAGCTGCTTATTGCCGAGGTCGGCCGCAGTAATTTCTGACCCCACATTGGCGAGCGGAAGATTCGTCGGTATGCCAAAGCCAAAGTTACCGTGCCCGCTTGAAGTGTTGAGTACGATTCCGACATCGGCTAACGTGCCGCTGCTGTTGGTGTTGATCACCGCAACGTCCACCTTACCATCGCGATTAAAGTCGCCGGCGGCCACGCCGAACGCGAGCGTACCGGCGGTATCGGTCGGGTAAGGTGTCTTCGAAGTTGCGGTGAAGTTGCCGTGGCCGTCTCCGGAAAAAATCCACACTCCGCCGTTGAAGGCGTCCGTGGCCGCAATATCCAGGTTCCCATCTCCGTCAAAGTCACCTACTGCAACGTATTCCAATTCATAGTTGGTCGGCCCGCCGGTGGGGCCGAACCGCACTCCCGGCTGCAAGCTGCCATCCTTATTAGAAAGGAACACGGTAATACCGCTTACTTTTTTACCGGTCTGGCCGTTGCCGATCACAAAGTCTGGAATGCCATCGCCGTTGAAGTCGCCGCTGGCGATGCCAACCGAGTACAGCAGACCGGTACCGGCTGGAACTGGCTGGGCATAGTAATTCATGGCCGAGCGGAAGGATCCGTCGCCATACCCTTGCAGATACGCAAAGTTAAAAATGTAGTCGGGGACAATCACATCGTTCTTGCCGTCCTGGTTAAAGTCAGCGACGACCGCCGGCGTGTGCGGCGATCCGCCGAGGGCGTAGCCAACTGAAGGATCTTGGACTGTGCCATTTCCATTGCCTAGAAGAACAGTAAGATCGCTTCCCTGCTGATCGGTGGCAACGATGTCGTTGTGGCCGTCGCCGTTGACATCAGCGATGGTCACCGCTACCGGCTCGGCGGGTGCGAGGAGCGTGCCGGAAACAGGATAGTAAGTGCCGGCCGAGAATGTTCCCCCCGTATTGACGTAGACCGTGACGGTATTGTCGGTGCAGTTGGCGCTGACCAGATCGGTGCTGGTTGCCAACTGGCCGCCTGCAAGGAAACAGGAATCGTAAACGCTGTCGGGAGTCGCTAACGCAACCGGAGCTAGATAGCCACCCGACCCATTGGCCAGGTAAACCACAATCTGATTGTTGGTGGCAGACGCGCCTGCAAAATCAAGTATCCCGTCGCCACTGAAATCCGCGAACACCACTGGGTTTTTCAGGGAGAGCTGTCCGGTGAAGGCAACGGGGGTGGGAGCTCCGAAAGTTCCGTTGCCCTTGCCGTTCAACGTCCAAATGTTGCCAGGATTCGCTGCATCGGCGACCACAAAATCCAGCTTGTTGTCTCCGTTGACGTCGGCCACCGTCGCCCAGACGACATTGTCAGCCGCGATGGTGGTAATCGCCGTATTGTTGTTAAACGTAAACGTGCCGTCGCCTTTGCTTAGCCACACATCCACGGACGCCGTCGCCGTCGCCGTCGCCTGGTGGCCAAGTAGGATATCGTCTTTACCGTCGTTGTTCAGGTCGCCCACCCAGATGGGGTCTGGATTCGGATCAGTGTTTGGCGTTGGCGTTGACTTAACTGTGAACGTGCCATCCCCGTTGCTCAGTGCGACAGAAATCGCGGAGCTGGCACCGCCGTTGACCACGGTGGCGACATCCAACTTCTTTCCGCTGCCGGTAAAATCACCGAGCACGGCGGGAAAGTTAGAGAACGTGGCGCCGCCCGCACCAGTCCGGTTGATGCCGAGGAATCCGATCTGGCTGATGGGAGGATTCGAGCCCATCACTTGAGCCGAGGCAGCAGCGCGGCTGCGCACGCTACTCTGTCGGCTCGATGCGCTTCGCTGTAAGCTCCCAGACTTGCCCCAGTACGCGGCTTTGGATGGGGCATTGAATCGCCCATGTTGATCGACTTGGCTTTGAGAGCCGAAGCTGGGTAGCAACACCAGCGTCAGAAAAATGCTAAGACAAACTGCTTGTCTGTTCATGATCGGGTCCCTACTTCCTCTTTTTGGTTTGTGTACTTCGTTGTGGTCCTGCGATTCTTGTGGGTCTAAGTTGCCAGACAGCTTATCAGAGAGGATAAAGATTGCCCAGCGTCTACCTCGCGAACTTTATCTCAGTGTTTTGAAACTGTCGATGGCCCGTGTGTACCCAGCCGTCGCGCACTTTAGTACCCTGTGAGTAACCTTTCGCCATCTGTTTGCTATCTAGGCCAGGGAGCAAGTTCGGTGGCGAGGTGCATACTGTGATGTGAACCCGAATCCGCAGCAGAGGTTGCGCTTGCTGGTACTGGAACTTGAACCCGGCCCCTTCCTCTGGGCGCTGGTTCTGGTACACTGGCTTGCGCCTCTTTCAAGATTGTGCAGGCCAACATTGGCGGACGCCCTTGACCACGGTCCAGAAAGCTTAACTGAATTCATCGGGGTGGCTTATGGGATTTCCAGGATGCGCTTCAGTCAGCGAGCAGGGCTGTGGGGAAACCCGACCATACCGTTGTGTAATCAATCGGTTAGGCCCATAGTGCGAATATGAATTTGGCCGCGCAACTATTTCCAGAAACCTGTGTTTTTGACCTTGAAGAGATCAGGAAACGAGATCGAATAAAAAATATAAGGAGAGTCGATACATGACGAACTATACCAAAATGACCTTGTTGGGCGCAGCCTTGGCTGCATTTCTGTTACCCGCCACCGCGCAGACTTCTAGCGCTCCTGCAACCTCGAACAGTCCGGCAACCAGTTCAGCTCAGACTGGGCTCGAAACCGGCAAGCAGGTTCAGGAGCATAAAGAAAATGAACAGGAACGCATCGCCAATGGTGTAGGCAACGGTTCCCTGACTGCCGGCGAAGCTTCCAGCCTGGAGAAGAAGGAGTCGCAAATAAACCAGGAAGAGCGTGATATGAAGGCGATGGACAACGGCCATCTGACCAAGGCCGACCGCGCTGCGCTGCAGCAGCAGCAGAACCAGGTGTCCAAGCAGATTTACCAGGACAAGCACAATGGCGTCGTGCAAAACACCCATCCGACGACGGAAGTCGGGAAGCGTAGAGAGAATCAGCAGGACCGCATCGCACAGGGTGTGTCGAGCGGCCAACTGACGGCCGGCGAAACCAGCCACCTGGAGAAACAGGAAAGCAACATCAACCGTGAAGTTTACGCCGATCGCAAGGCCAACGGTGGTAAGCTGACTGCGGCCGAGCGCGCCCAGGTCAACCGCCAGCAGAATCAGGTGAGCAAACAGATATACAAGGATAAGCACAACCGCCGGCATCAATAACCGGTGATTAGGATGCTCAGGAAGAAGAAATGCCCCCGCGCAACGGGGGCGTTTTTCTTTTTGTGCAGGAGTTGGCCGAATGGCAGAGTAGCTGATTCGAACGGCCCAGGAGGATGGCCATCGTGATGGCGCGCATCTGGCCTTAATCGTCCATTGGCTTCCCCTAAACCTGCCCGCAACTGAGCAACTCCAGAGATTCTGTCCCAAGAAACGCGCGCCATTGTTGACCAGATGTAGCCGTTGGCCGGATTCGGCTCTCCTCGACCAACTGCGCGAGGTTCCCTGGCCGCGGCTGATGGACGAAGCCACCTTTCAGTCCCGTCTATCAATCATCGTCGGGACCGGCTGGTGTGCTCTTGTCATTAAGGAAGTGGGCGGCATCGTACTTCGCTGGAATCATCTGAAAAGTCAGCGGAGTCTGGGTAAAGTTGAAACAATCGGAGAGATCATCTGCGCGCTCATCTGCGTAGCCAGCGCCAGGGGCGACTGTGGACAAGCCGAAATTTCCCTCAATGAACTTCAAGATACTGCCGAAATCGTGCGCCACATGGGAAATGTACGCCGGCTTCGCGTACGGCGACACCACGATCAGCGGCACACGGAAACCGAGCTCATACGAGTTTACGAAAGGGGTTGGGGGCGCAACGTGATCGTACCATCCTCCCCAGTCATCCCATGTGATGAAGATGGCGGTGTTGGCCCAATACGGGCTGTTGCCGATGGCGTTGACAACGGAGGCGACCCACGAAGGCCCGGAACCGTCGTTGAGCGCGGCATGGTCGGATACCGCCCCAGTGGGAATCACCCAACTCACGCTGGGGAGTTGTCCATTGGCAATGTCCGTCAGCACTTGGGTGTAATTGAGGACGACGTTATTGGTCCAATCTGAACCTGTGCACCGCGTTGCATTGGGGATAGGCGCGTTTGGCCCGCACATATGCTGGATGGCATTGGGGCCCGTCCAGATGGAGCCAGCCGTCGGCGCGTAATATTTCCAGCTGATCCCATTGGCATTGAGCAAGTCGGTCAGGGTGGGATGATCGAAACATGGATACATCGTTCGAGTCTGATTAGTGTTGGGATCCGGGTTCGTGGAGTCGATCAGCAAAACCAGTTCGCTCGGAGGAGCAATGCAGCCAGCGAGGTTCAAATCTATGTTTTTGCCCACCGGATTCTCCGCGGCGAAGAACTTACTCATCGTGTTGCCTGGTGGGGCGGTCGCAGAAGTGCCCGAAATAATGAATTGATGCGCGGGGAAGCTCGGTCCCTGATTGGTCTGGAACATGCGATCGCCGAAGGTATACGTTTCGGCTAGCTGGTAGTAGGGCGCCAGCACCCCAGTCGAATTGTCCACATAAGTGAACGTGGGATAGGGCGGACGACGGCAATTTGGCTTGTTTGGCGCGCAACCCACCCTGATTTTGTCGGCACCATCCATCTTGCCGCCGTCATACATCTCCAAAAATGCGAGATGTCCGTGGGCCGCATCAAATTCACTTGCCAGCGGGGCGGGGGTCGGGGTAATTAAGGTACCCTCCTTGTTCCACCCATGGGCGGGAGTTTGTATGTCGGCGCCGCGAGAGATTAGGACTCGATCCTGAAAAAGGTTGTCAGGGGTGCGATTCTCCTGGAAGATGACAACCACGTGTTGAATCTTTTGCGTGGGGGGTGGCGGCGTACTTCCCGAATTTCCACTGCTTCCTCCTCCACAGCCGTTCAGATTGATGAGGAAACCCGCTGCGCAGACGATCGAAACCCACAACAAGAGCATCCTGGATTGAGCCATGTATCTTCTCCTAGCTCCGCGATCAGAGTTCCAAGAGTTACAAACGATGAGCCGCCTTTCAGCCCGGTCAATTAATCATCGTCGGGATCGGCTGGTGTGCTCTTGTCATTAAGGAAGTGGGCGGCATCGTACTTCGCTGGAATCATCTGAAAAGTCAGCGGAGTTTGGGTGAAGTTGAAACAATCCGAGAGATCATCTGCGCTCTCATCCGCGTAGCCAGCGCCGGGGGCGACTGTGGACAAGCCGAAATTCTCCTCAATGAACTTCAAGATACTGCCGAAATCGTGCGCCACATGGGAAATGTACGCCGGCTTCGCGTACGGCGACACGACGATCAGCGGCACACGGAAGCCAAATTCATAAGAGTTTGCGTGGGGCGGTTTGACGTGGTCGTAAAACCCTCCCCAGTCATCCCATGTGATGATGATGGCGGTATTGGCCCAATACGAGCTGTTGCCGATGGCGTTCACAACAGACGCGACCCACGAAGGCCCGGAACCGTCGGTGACCCCCGCATGGTCGGATACCGCCCCAGTGGGAATCACCCAGCTCACGCTGGCGAGTTGTCCATTGGCAATGTCCGTCAGTACTCGGGTGTACTGCAAGACGACGTTATTGGTCCAATCTGAACCCGTACACTCCGTTGCATTGGGGATAGGCGCATTGGGCCCACACATATGCTGGATGGCATTGGGGGCCGTCCAGATGGAGCCAGCCAAGGGCGCGTAGTATCTCCAGCTGATCTTGTTGGCGTTCAGCAAGTCCGTCAGGGTGGGATGGTCTATACATGGATACATCGTTTGAGTCTCGTTAGTGTTGGGATCTGGATTGGTGGAGTCGATCAGCGCAACCGTTTCGCTCGGAGGAGCAGTGCAGCCGGTTCTGATATCTGCGTTTTTAACGCCAACGGGGTTCTCCGCGACGAAGAAATTACTCATCGTGTTGCCTGGTGGGACCGGCGCAGCAGTGCCAGAAATAATGAATTGATGTGCCGGGAAGCTCGGTCCCTGATTGGTCTGGAACATGTGATCGCCGAAGGTATACGTTTCGGCCAGCTGGTAGTAGGGCGCCAACACCCCAGTCGAATTGTCGACATAAGTGAACGTGGGATTCGGCGGACGGCAATTGGGCTGGTTTGGCGGACAGATCACCCTGATCTTGTCAGCTCCATCCATTTTGCCGTTATCATACATCTGCAAGAATGAGAGATGTGCGTGGTCCGGATCAAAGACAGCTGCCAGCGAGGCGGGCGTCGGGGTAATTAAGGTACCCTCCTTGTTCCACCCTTGGGCGGGAGTTTGTATGTCGGCTCCAGCGTTGATTAGGTTCTGGTCCTGGAACAGGTTGTCAGGGGTGCGATTCTCCTGGAAGATGACAATCACATGCTGAATCTTTTGCGTGGGTGGGGGCGTAGTCCCCGAATTTCCGCTGTTTCCTCCTCCACAGCCGTTCAGGTTGATGAGGAAACCCGCTGCGCAGACAAGCGAACCCCACAATAAGAGCATCCTACATTGAGCCATCCATCTTCTCCTAGCAGATATTGTTTACCCTGCAAGGATGTGTAAACCCCGTTTCCGTCGTTTCCACTCGATGCCCCCTAAATCCTTCCATCACGGTCGCAACGAGTGCTCGTGACAAATATTGCAGTAACTCCGTCTTCACCCACCAAGATTCGTCCCGGGCTTGGTGGACGAACGCTTCGATGCGTCCACGGCGGGACGCGGCTATTTTCAATGGCTGGCCGTTGCAACAAGAGATTCCATATAGAGCCCACCCAGATGGCAATTGATTGTGTCTCCTCTCTTTTCGTGGTAGCCTAGCTCGCATGTTTGCTCGCGGTCGAGTGGCGCGTCGCATCCATCGTGTTGCCATTCTTTCCTTCCTCGTCGTGCTTCTGCTGGCAGCGTCCGCGTTGGCCGATTCGCAAGTGACCATGAAGTTTCTCGGTCACGGAGGTACGAATAAGAACGCGGTCTATCCCTGGTATTTTCGAGTCGATGGTGTGCCAACCACGCTGATTTGCGATACCCTCAACAACTTAAACGTCAGAGGAGAGACTTGGCAGGCAAACGTAACCAACATTCTCAACGGCCCGACTAAGGGCTTGTTCCAAGGCAACACTCTGATTGACTACAAGGCCGCCGCCATACTTTTCAGCGACATCTTATTCCATGGGGCCAACCCCAGCGATGCTAACTGGGCGATCTGGGCACTGTTCACTCCTAGCGCGAAGCATAGCAAATATTTCAATGCTGATGCCTTGGATCTCTATAACGACGCCCTGGCTTTGGCTCCAAAACTGCCCAAGAGCTTTTTTCGTAACTACGTGATATACACCCCTATTCCCGGGACGCAGTCCTGCAAAAAGTGCGGACTCCCGCAGGAATTCATTGGCTATAACCCGGTACCTGAGCCCGGGACTCTGTTGTTGTTTGGAACCGGACTTGTGGGGTTGGCTGGAATAATTCGAAAGAAGCTGGCTGGTTCGTAGCCGCGGCCATTCGCTCAACCGTCCGGGCTGTAGCCTTGCGGCGTTCTTTGGTGGACGTGAAAGCCAATCAGCCAGTTGCATTTGTACGCAGATATCGAACCAGTCCATTCCGAACTCGAGCCTGGGTTTGTGTTCCGCCGCCTACGCATCGTACAATAAACCTGCAATCGAGGCGGATTTCGGGCTATCTGGCCATTCAGACCAAACGGAAAGTGAACGCCTTCCGTTTTATCAACGCCATAGCGTAGTTAAAATCGCCGTCCGCACCATCGCACCTATTTTCCGTGGATGAGGATGATCGTCCCCCCGGAAGGAATTGTTACCTCATGACCATATTAATCACCATCGTCCACATCTCGGTTTGTTTTTTTCTCATCGTGGTAGTACTGCTGCAGAGCGGGAAGAGCGGGGACGTTGCCGCGGCATTCGGCGGCATGGGCAGCCAGACCGCCTTCGGTCCACGCGGCGCCGCCACTGTTCTTTCGCGAGCAACGACCTGGTCGGCCATCATCTTCATGGTGACGTCGATCACGCTCTCGGTATTCGCTTCGCGCCGGACCACTGCGAACTCGGTGCTGCAAGGAGTCAAAGCCTCGCAGACCAAGTCACAGCCGGCAAAGCCAGCGACGCCACCAACTCCAGCCCCGCAGAAATAAGCCGCCTGTAAGCGATGATGGAGGACGGGCGTCTCGCCCGTCCAGCCGGGCGAAACCCGGCACCTTCAGCTCTCAGGGAATAAACTGAAAGCTGACAGCTGAAAGCCGAAAGCGACCCCATGATCCACGAAATCCTTCCCGTTGGCCCGCTGCAGTGCAACTGCTCCATCGTCGGAGACGAAACCACCCACGAAGCCATGGTGATCGATCCCGGCGATGAGATCGAAAGCATCCTCGCCTTGGTGCGCAAGCACAACCTCCAGGTAAAGCAGATCGTCATTACTCATGCGCACATCGACCACGTGGGCGGAGCCATGAAACTGCGGGCCGCCACCGGCGCCCCTATCCTGCTCAATCAGAACGACTATGAACTGCTCAAGATGCTCGATGTCCAAGCCGCGTGGATCCGGGTGGCCCCCCCGGGCAAAGTGGAGATTGATCAGAACATCGGACAAGCCGATACGGTAAAGGCTGGCTCGCTCACCGCCAACGTAATCTTCACCCCCGGACACACCGAGGGCAGCGTCTGCCTCTATTTTCCTGCGGAGAAGAAACTGATCGCCGGGGATACGCTGTTCGCGGGCAGCATCGGCCGCACCGACCTACCCGGCGGCTCCTTCGAGAAGATTATCGATTCCCTGCACGACAAGCTCCTCGCCCTGCCCGACGACACCATCGTCATCCCCGGCCACGGCCCCCAAACCACCATCGGCGAAGAGCGCGAGAACAACCCATTTTTGAAAAGCTAGACTAGCGTCCGGGGTTCACGTTGAACAGGAGTCACATACCGGGGTTCCGATTACCAGTGCGGGACGATTTGGCCGATCATGGGTGGCGCGGGAACTCAGGGTGCCATGTTAGGAGTGCTCATGGTGCAAATCAACAGAATGCCGGGGATATACGCATTGAGGGGATTTTGCTACACCTGCCGAAAACCGGGCCGGATGCGCCAGGGAAGGTGGGAGATCAGGTGGATTCTGTTCACGTGTTCTCCGTCTGGTCGGGGAGCGTGGAAAGAATTGGATCGGATATCCGTTCACGCAACTCCGGTACGGAATCCAGAACGAACAATTGACGAGAATAAGTAGCCAATTCGAGTAAGTGGCTGGGGCTGATCTCACCCGCAACCCAACGTGAATCCAGCGTCGGCGTTGGTGGAATTGGAACTCCAGACATCAAGATCTCAAGTCGCTGTAGTTCGCGACGAATCATGACTGCATACTTCAAGTGAAAGACAGGATGCAGGCGCCCCCATCGTTGCGCTGCATTTCTCACAAGCGATACGACTCTTTGTTTCTTCCGTGCAACCGCACGGCTGCTGATCTGAACATCGTCTCGCCATTCACCTGTCCCTTTGATCCAGTGCCCATATCTTGCAACATGGGACGCTAGCTCTGATCCCAACCAAAATGGATTACGAATCTCTTCTGGAGACAGCATCACACAATCCATATTGACGGCACGGAGTCTACTCTTGTGGGAGGTAACGAGGAGTACATCTACGTCCGAAGAAGCACTATGAACGCCAGCCGCCCGTGAACCAAAAACGACGAGTTCACAAGCTTCGGAGTGCAGCTTCTCATAGCCAAGCTGCGAAGGAAGAAGGCACTTTCGAACCAAAAGTAACAAATCGTTCGTCTTGGTAAGACACATACCGATCCTCTATTCCTGTCTAGGAGAGATTTCCTCCAATATTGATTCAAGGATGCCGTGCGCCTCCTTCAAATCGTCCACATGTGCCCGATCTTCATAACCGCTGATTAATTCTTCAAAATACTCCGCCTGTTGTCTGAGTTCACTATTACGACCAAAGAGCACATCAAACATTTCAGCTAGCGTTGGCGGCTTTTTCGGATTGCGAAATTCTTCGATTAGTTTTTCACTAATGATTGCGGAAATGGCTTCATCAAGGGCACCTTGGACGTCTGCGGGATCGAAATAATACTCAGGCTCGATATCATATTCTTCCTGCTCCTCTGCCGCAGCTTCAGCACCAGCATCTTCGGCAATTGCTACTTCTTCCTCCGGGGGCATGCCAATTCCATACTCGCCAAATGAATCCAACACATCAGCAAGTAACTCTGCAAGCCGGTTAGTTGCTTTTGTGTTTCTCTTTCGTTTTGCTCTTTTTCTCATCGGTACCAGACTTGCCTGATGGGGGTTGGCTTGGTGCTTCAATTGGCGGTCCATTCTCCATCTTCCCATTTATTACAATTCCGATATCGCCTTGGCCACGACTTTCCGGTTGCGCCGGAGCGAAGACTAAAAACAACAAAACAACTGCGGCTTGGGCAATATAGAACACCACATCAGCTTCCCAGCATGATTGCCAGAATGTTCGTCTTTTTCTCGGTCCGGGTTGCCTGGGTTTATCTCTGAGATGGCGTCCTATGCCAGGAACAAAGTGCAGAATGACGAAACTGCTTCTAACAGGTTCGCTGTTTGCCTTTTTTGCGAGATTTCTTAGTAGTCGCGAAAGCACATCCTCGATAAGAAGAGAGCGCTGCGCAAAACGATATCGATAGTTTGTCTGCTGTCTTTCATAAATAAAGAAGACGGCCAGAAAGACTACGAGGGAGATGGCCCATAGCCAGCGCGGAACAGCCTTCGTCGCGCTTCCAGCAAAAATTGACGCGATTATTACTGTTATAGACCAGCCCTTAATCGTGAAGCGAAAGCCGCCTATTTTGTCGATTTTGTCTTGAAGGATTTTGTATTCTTCGAGCAACCGGCTGACAAGTTGCCCTTCTGCACCTGCCGAATCCTGGTCCGGTTTCTCGTTAGCTGCGGTCATAAAGGCGGCTGACCGCGATCTCCTTTATTGTTGATCAATTCAGTGCGACCAGTGTTGCTTGAAATCGGCATATTTACTTTTGTAGATTGCCGTCAATTGTACTCCAGATTTTGTTATGCGCTTTCATTGCGCGGAATCGAGTTGTGACAGGCCAAGCGATGGCCGGTCAGCTACGACTTAGGCTCAGTTGAAGGTTCGAACTTGTACCAATGCACACGATCGTATCCGTGAACGCTCATATGGATCGTGTACATGCCAGGATCGTTCAGAAGATGGATTTCATGACCATTCAGCAAGTTCACGATCTGTTTCCGCCAGACTGGTAGTTGCCGCTTGAAGTATCCGTAGTCGATACCCTTACCATAGGGATTTGCAGCATGCGCCATGACGCCACACCGGCCATAAACTTCTCTAAAATCATTCTTCGTTAAGTAATCGACAGGCTCCCGCTTTCTATGTTCCATGAATAAGCCCGGTGGCTTAGACGAAACCTGAATAACGGGCACCGGATAAAAGTCGGGATTGATCTCCTCCAGTTCTCGAAGCAGATCGCCCGCATTCCAACTCTTGGACACTTTTGCATAAACCTCCGAATAGGCATCTCTGTTGGCTACCAGAGAGCCAAAAGCGATCAATTCAAGTATCTTTCTCAGCTGCAAAGTCGTGGATTCCAAGGTCGGCGGTTCATACAGTGCATGGCCCTTGCCTGAAATAAAGAATTCAACAACGTTTATGCGAAGTTTGATTTCTTCCATCAGTTCGCAATACTTCTTAATATCGGGATCGCCTTGAGTCATTTAAGTCCCTCACGGTGAAGTTCCGGCTCACAAAGCTCAAGCACCTTCAAACACTTCGCCAGTTTACTTGCCCGCATCGGTTCGCGTTCGCAAATTTTCTCCAGCGTATGCTGATCGATTCCCCGGCGCATGAATTCCCGCTTCGGAACTTTTGCGATCCGCGACAGTTGTTCGTCACCCGCTACCGCATTTCCTCGACGCTTGTACTGGATAGCGTTGAATTCCAGTAAACTCAAATCCTCGGGGGCTGGCCCGGCCTGCCAGGCGTATGAAACAAACGTATGGTGCCCCATCCTTCGGGTTATTTGCGAAGGGTGGGTAGATCGCCAGTCCAATCTGTATGCTTTACGTAACGCATACTTCATGCTATCCTGACTCATGGTCGGCGGTTGCCGGGACAAGCGGACCAGAGACTTCGCGTTTGGCAAACGGATCAAAGCCTTCTCCGGCATCGAACGCGCCGCGCGTCTGAAGCTCGACCGTTTGGAGGCAGCACTCACGCTCAGAGACCTTGCCGCATTGCCGGGAAACCGCTTCGAAGCCCTCAAGGGAGACCGCAAGGGGCAATACAGCATCCGCATCAACGACCAGTGGCGGATTTGTTTCGAGTGGTGAGAAGGTGCGCCAGGTCCCTCGAACGTCGAGATTGTCGATTACCATTAGGAGAATGCCATGGCACGGACTGCAATTCATCCCGGAGAACATTTGGCCGAAGAGCTCAGCGAGTTGGAAATGAGCGCCGCTGAACTTGCGCGGCAACTTGGTGTTCCAACCAATCGCATCACCGAAATCCTGAATCGGCGGCGGGCCATCACCGGCGACACCGCACTGCGTCTCGCTCATTTCTTCGGCACCAGTGCGGAATTCTGGCTCAACCTGCAGAGCCTTTATGAAATCCGCCTGGCTGAACAAAGATCGGGGAAGTCCATCCGAGCCTTACCCACACTGAAGCACCTCGACCAGGTTCATGCCTAGGTAGGCCCTCGCGACCCTTACGACCTACTCCCTTTCTCGTTGACAGCATGCTTCAAATCAGATAACCTGTTGTAACGTACATTATCTACCGGATAATGTTAGGTCTTTGACAATCTGAACCTCGCGCGACTTCTCGGCCCCACTCAAGGCCGGGCTTGCCAAGGCATCCCTAAGGGGAAGCAGCCGATTTGCTGGTTGTCCAGTCCCAACGGGCAGTTCCAAAACGGAACCGCGAGCCTCGGCGAGCAGCCGTAACTCCCATGTTCTCTAGATTTTGCGTGTAACTCCTGTAAACTCAAAGATCTAGCACATAGTCGCAAATTAGATCCTTTGTTTTCTAGATTTTGCACACGATAGGGGGGAGGGGGTCGAGTGTGAAGGAATTCCAATGCGAGCTGCGTCCTTGCGTCTGACCCAGCCGTTTCCGGCTTGGCTCCTAACGCCTTTCCAACGTGCCTAGTTCACCGGCTCCGGATCCGCCGCGATAACACGACGCTGCTGGTGCATGCGATAAAGATGATGAACCGGTCCGGTGCCATGCCCCAGCGGATGGGCATTGCTGATGGCCGCCGCAACATAGGCTTTGGCCAGCAACACTGCCTCGGGCAGTCCACGTCCCATAGCCAGATGACAGGCGACCGCGGTGGCAAAAGCGCAACCCGTTCCATGAGTCGAGTTGGATCGCAGCCGAACTGACTTGAACAATTCCTGCTCGATGCCACGCTTGCTGGTGAAGCTCAACAAATCGATCGCTTTTTCGAGATGGCCGCCCGTTACTACCACTGCCGAAGCGCCCATCTGGTGGAATCTCCTGGCTGCCGCCCGCATCTGCTCGGGATCGGTGACGGGCACTCCGGTCAAGGCAGATGCTTCGTCGATATTCGGAGTCACGACCGTGGCCAGCGGAAGCAATTCCTCGGTCAGCAAGCGCACTCCCGCGGCGTCCACCAAGCTGGCTCCTGAAGAACTCTTGAGAATGGGATCCAGCACTATGTTTGGCATCTTGTGCGCGGCTAGAAACTCTGTAACCGTGCGAACCACCTTCCCCGATCCGAGCATTCCGATGTGCACCGCAGCAATTTCGAGGTCGGATGCTAGCTCGGCGAGAGTCTCTGCCACCAGCTTGGCATCAACCACCTCCACCCGTCTTACCGAAACAGTCGATTGCACGGTCAGGGCTGTGATGCAGGCTACCCCGTAGCAGCCGTGGGCCGCGATGGTCTTTATATCGGCCGTGACCCCCGCGCCAGAACAGGGGTCAAAGCCCGCTATCGTCAGGACGACTGGGGGTGCCAGAGCCATAGTCGAAATGTATCGGAAACCTCATTCTTTGCAAATTTGTTTCGAGATGCCCTGCCTCGCGAGCGGCTCATCGCACCCGAACGCTGACGCGATTGCGCTGTAACTAACTGAAATCATAGGTTCAAAAACAAAATCCATCCTAAGTGCATGAAAACAAATGTGGTGCAAAAACTGCACACCTAACCAAACCCTGATTATTTACTATCATATAAACATCTAAGTTGCTGCTACTACAGTAACATCGGTACTTTCCATCAAGTCATACAGCAAGTTACGTAAGATATCTATAACTATCTGGTTACATTCGTACAGGCAATTTCGGATTGACAGAGTTGATGCACCGCCTATAGCATCGTCAGATCAATCACGGACTGGGTCGCTGGAGGACGACTTTCGGATGACAAGACTTTAGAGATGAGGTGACACTGAATGCAGAATCGAATAGCTCATGGACTGGCGAGCGTTTTGTTGGTCGTCAGCCTGGGGGCGGCTCAGGGGCCAACCAGCTCAGGGTCGAAAGACACCCAAAGTACGACACCCAGGAACGCGGTCGCGGGATCCAAGAACGGGTCTCGGGCTAAAACAACCCATCATCAGCCGTATCAGGTAGGAACCGCATCGTGGTACGGAGAATACTTTGAAGGCCGCGCTACCGCCAGCGGCGAGCCCTACAAGATGCACGATCTGACGGCGGCTCACCCCACTCTGCCTCTCGGCACCTGGGTGCGCGTGACCAACCTCCGCAACGGAAGAGTGGTCCACGTCCGCATTAATGATCGGGGACCGATCATCCCGGGCCGGATTATTGACCTTTCGTACGGCGCCGCCCAAGTGCTTCATTTCCAGAATCAAGGCCTCCAGCGCGTACGCCTGGACTTGGTCTCGCCCAGAGACGCCCAACCCGAGCAACTAGCAATGCTCCAGTCAGTGGCGTATTAGCTACATTCGTTTTACACTCCTGAAGGATGTACGATCCGCGCCAGCGTCTGATCGTGGCATTGGATGTATCGTCCGCGGCCGCCGCCCAGAAGATCGTGGCGGCCGTGGGCGACTCTGCTTTTCGCTACAAGGTAGGGATGCAGCTCTACACTGCGGAAGGCCCCCGAGTGGTTCGCGATCTGGTGGCCTCCGGACGCAGAGTTTTTCTTGATCTGAAATACCACGACATCCCCAACACGGTCGCCGCTGCCGTAAGTGAAGCCGCTGGCCTCGGCGTCAGCATGCTGACCATACACGCCTCTGGCGGAGGCAAAATGATGCGGGCGGCAACGGAGGCCGCACGCAACCTGAATGCCGCCCTCATGGTCCTGGGCGTTACGGTCTTGACCAGTCTCGATGACAGCGATCTCGACAAACTAGGCGTACGCGGCCGGGTCCAGGATCAGGTGCTGCGCTTGGCAGCGCTCGCCATTGCCGATGGATGCCACGGCGTGGTTGCGTCCGCGCAGGAAGCCTCCGCGTTGCGCAACGAACTCGAGGGCGACTTTGCCATCGTGACCCCGGGAGTACGGCCGGCGGGCGCGGAACCTGGCGATCAAGCCAGGGTGGTCACGCCAGCCGAAGCCATCGCCGCAGGCGCAACTCACATCGTGGTGGGACGCCCAATTACGGCCGCCTCCGATCCCGCGGCAGAAGCCAGAGCGATTCTGAGCCAGATCAGCTTCTAGACGGATGGTAGCCGCTGAAAAACGGTGATCGTTTCTTTGAGTATGATGATGCTAGAATCTGGCTTCTGTAACCAGCGTCAACTATGACATGGGAGAGTTGATCCCTGGTGCAGAAGTACCGCGATGAAACCGATATTCACCATCCACGAAGGTGAGTTCCTAGTTGGGGACTACATCAACCGAAAGCTTGGGCACAAATACAACGTCTGGGTACCGACAAAGGACATTGGCGTGGACCTGCTTGTCACTCGCAAGGCGGGTACGGGTAAATCCGTAGGCTTGCAGGTAAAGTTCTCTCGAAGCTTCGATGTTCACGAGGAATTGACTCGGCACGTTCTCGCCACGAGTTGGTATACGCTCGACCCGAAAAAGATCCTACAAAGCCGTGCAGACTTGTGGGTTTTCGTATTCATGACCCTGCGGCATGAGAGATACTTTGTTCTGGTCCCAACTGCGGAGTTGCGAAAGCGAATCCCCCGAGGCTGCGGATCGAAATGGAACCTGTATCTCTGGGCGTATGCTGACGGATCCTGCTACCAGGTCCGTGACCTCAACCTAGAGGGAAGACTGAACGCCGTGCATCGTGGCGTACAGGACCGGTACCAAGATTTCTCAAAGTGGTTTGAAAACTGGCGACTACTGGACAAGCTCAGTCGGTAAGCCGCAACCGGCGATCACTCACCCATTGCAGCCATCCCAGGAAGCTCGGAGCTAGAAGCTAGAAGCGGTCTTCTCACAGCTTCTCGAAGAATTCGCACGCCGAGCACGAAATAAACACTCCCCCCGGAACTCCGCGCTCGCGGTCCTTCACCCGCTTCACGATGCGGGTCGGCTTGCCGCACTTCGGACAATCCGTGCTCTTGGAAGTGTCCATCACCTTCTTACGATCTGCTGTCTTTGCAATCTTGGCCATCATTTATCTCCTGGCAAAATTCTCCCGCAGGCCACCCGGCCTAAACGAAATGATAATTCTGAATAAGAATTCGGGAGCAGTGTCTAAGGCTGGGAATCTATACTCGCCGTGTTGATTTTACATGAATAACGCGCCGACTGTCCTGGCAGTCTGTCATTCCGAGCGAAGCGAGGAATTCCTATTCCCGCCATGAAGGCTGGCGGCGACAGGGACGCTGCGCTGCGCTAAGCATGACAATCATGGAGATAGCTTCCAATTTACTTCGACACGGCCGCAAACAGATCCGAGTGCATCAGCGACTGGAACTGCTTGTCATCGGCTTTGAAGTGCATCTGCAAATTGGAACTGTCCGAGTTCACCGAAACATTTTCCAGCGCCACTTTCTCAATCGGAGTCGCCGTCATCTTTCGATAGAGCACGCCCGCCTTCACCAGCGAGGAGAGCGTAGCTGCCGTCACCGAGTCCGAAGTCACCACGTCCAAGTCGAAGTTCACCCCATTGGCGAAGTTCATGGCGTAGCGCGAGCCCAGCACACGCTTCTTGATGGTATCGAAATCAGCCAGCTTTCCAGCGTCGCCCAGCGCCGAGAGCAGCATGTTCTGCGTTCCCTGCTGGTCGAGCACGCTCCAAACTGTGCCCGATTCGACCGAGCCGATCATATCCGCCACCTGGCTGTTGGAGTCGAGTGCGGGTGTGTAACCGTCGCGTGCGTCCAGCGCACCCTTCACCGCTCCTCCATCGCCAAACAGCAGCGAGTTGTCGTCCAGGAAGGTCATCTGCATGCCACCCGACATGGGATAAATATCGGCGTCCCGATACTTGAGTGGCTTCACCTTATTCAATTTCATCTTCTTGAGGAATGCCTTGCTCGAAAACGAACCTTGCGCGATCCCCACCACCTTCACCCCCTCCTTACCATGCCGGTAAGAAGCGAAGGTGAGCTGATCGACATCCTTCTCCGGATCGATTCCGACACCCTTAAGCGACCCTTCGAACTCCTTCAGGCTTGGCGGGAGCACCTGGTCCTTCAGCGCCATCGCAGTGCTGGAATTCTTCAGCGACCGGTAGTCCACGGTGATGACCTGTTGTACGTCCGATGGAATCACACCCCTGGCGGAGCTGCCCATCGCGGCCGCCCAGGCTGCAGCCGTCGAAAATAGCAGAACCCACAAAACACCCTGCAATCGTTTCATAAATAAAGTGCCTCTAGATATGGTATATAGATGCAGAACGAACCCTACCCGCAAACTTGCATCGTGAACTCATTGTATGCCAATAGGACCAACGAGATACAGAACGAAGGTACGACCTGTACCTGATCAGGCGGCCAACCGGGAAGGCGAACTACCCGTTCCAGATGCACTCCACCGAGCCAGAACTTGATTTCTCCAACATTTTCTTTAAAGAACCTGAGCCGATTGGCCACCACTTTCCGCTTTGACCAATAGGGGGTAGTGATATAAGCTCGGCCCCCGGAGGAAAGTCGTGAAAACCATAGCCTCTCTCAAACCGCTCCGCGCCCTGAGAATCATCCTTCTATGTGCGGTCGCTGCGGGCAGCACCAACGCCTTCGCCCAGAAATACTTCTTCAACAAGCTGGAAATGGCGACTGGGAAGTCACCGCAATCCGTCGCCGTAGGCGACTTCAACAAGGACGGGTTGTCCGACTTCGCGGTCACGAACAACCTCGACAATACCGTGTCCGTCTACCTGGGTAAGAAGGACGGGACTTTTGCGGCCCCGGTAAACTACGGCACCGGCATGGCCCCGGTGGGCATAGTTACCGCCGACTTCAACGGTGATGGCAAGCTGGACCTGGCCGTAGTCAACAACTCCTCGAACACCGTTTCCATTCTCTTGGGCACCGGCACAGGCACTTTTCAAGCCAAGAAGGATTACGCCACTGGTAGCGGCCCGCAAGCCCTTCTGGCCGCCGATTTCAACGGTGACAACAAACCCGACCTGGCCATCGCCAACAACACCGCCGGGACCCTCTCCATCCTCATCAATACCGGCACGGCATTTAAATCGAAGGTCGATTACACCACCGGATCTAATCCGACTTCGGTCGCCGTCGGTCACTTTAATGCTGACGGCTTCCCGGACCTCGCCGTGGGCTGCTATGGATCGAGTGTAGTCTCCATTTTTTTGGGGAGCAGCAACGGAACATTTAAAGCAGGTACCACCATCACCACTAATGTGTATCCAGTATGGTCGGTGGTAGCCGGCGATTTCGACGGCGACGGCAAGACGGATCTTATAACCGGCACCGTGTTCGGGGTCTCCCTTTACCTGGGCAACGGCGACGGCACATTCACCTACAACTCGAACCTGGTCGCTGTCGGAGGCGCCTACGCGCTGCTGGCGCAGGACCTCAACGGCGACAAGAAGCTGGACGTGATCATCGTCGATCGTGACAAATTCGACGCCGCCACAACCTTTACCGTGTTCATCAATACCACAACTAAGGTTGGGAATCCGACATTCGCCTACCCACCACGCGGTTACACCACTGGCTACCAGCCATCGGCGATAGCGTTGGGCGATTTCAATCGGGACGGCAGGCTCGATGCAGTGGTCCCCGCTTCCGGCTCCAACACGGTCTCCGTGATGCTGGGTGACGGCAAAGGCGCCTTTGATCCGGGTGTAACGTCAATTGATGGAGGACAGCAGTATTACATGGTGGCTGCGGACTTCAACAACGATCACAATATGGATCTCGCATTTTCCGGCTACGGTGGCACTGTCGACATCTTGCTCGGAAAGGGTGATGGAACCTTTAAGGCTCCCAAAGTCTACAATGTCGCAAACAGCGGCGAAGGCATCGTGGCAGCCGACTTCAACGGCGACGGCTTTATCGACCTCGCGGTCGTGGACAAAATTTCGAACACCGTTTCGGTCCTCCTGAACAACAAAGCGGGAGGCTTCAAGATCACGGGTCCGTACGCCACCGGCAATGGTCCCGTCGCTCTGGCCGCCGGAAACTTCACGCTCAAGGGCCACGCCGACCTGGCGGTCGTAAATTACACCGACAGTAGCGTTTCCATTTTGCCGAACGACGGAACTGGAAAATTCGGCGCTCCCGTCACCACTACCTTGACCTCCAACGCCCTCCCAGAGGGAATCACCGCAGGTGACTTTAACCATGACGGGCATCTCGACCTCGCGGTCGCCAATGCCAACAGCACGCTTTCCGTACTTCTCAACAATAACGGAACCTTTCCCACTCACACCGATATCAATGTCGGTGCTCAAGCGGTGTGGATCACCAGCGCCTCTCTTCGAGGCAACGGCGTGCTGGATCTTGTCGCCGTGATAGCCGGGGTGCCGGGTGGCGCTGATGTCTTGCTCGGAAACAATGACGGAACTTTCGCGAAACCGGTTTTTTACGCCTCGGGGACCGAACCCACAAGCGTCGCGGTTGGTGACTTCAATGCCGACAAACTTCTTGACTTAGTGGTGACCAACGGCGGGGACAACACCGTTGCCATCCTGCCGGGGAACGGCGATGGCACCTTCGGTCCCTATATCCGCTTTGAAGCTGGCGGGGTGGCCAATCCCGAGGCCGTCGCCGCCGCCGATTTCAACAATGACGGATTCCTTGACTTCATTACTGCTAACAGCTCTACCACCTACACCGCCTACATGAACACGCCCGCGCCAGCGATTGCACCCACGAGGCTGGCGTTCCCTGTAACTCAACTCGGCGCAACCAGCAAGCCGAAATCCGCCACGCTCTACAACTCCGGCATCGCCACCCTGACGCCCAAAGAGAACGTCACTGGTGACTATGCCATTTCCGCGAACACTTGTGGCTCCACACTGCTCTCGGGCGCAAATTGCTCGGTGAGCGTCACCTTCGCGCCCACCGACATCAATGCTCGCATCGGAGCGCTGACCTTCACGGACAACGCTACCGTACGCACACAGAAGGTCAGCTTGAGCGGCACAGGTACCGAAGTAAAACTCTCGCCCACCCGCTTGAGTTTTGGTGCTGTGAAAGTCGGCACCACCAGCCCACCTCAGACCGTCACCGTGACCAACATCAGCACAGTCAACAATCTCACCTTTACCAGCATCAACCTCGGCGGGACCGACCCCGGCGACTTTCTGATTTCAAGCAATACTTGCCCGCCGCCGACAAAGAGTCTGGGACCGGGAATGACTTGCAAGGTTGGAGTGGAATTCAAGCCCACCACGACCGGCGTTCGCAGCGCTACCCTGCTGTTCACTGACGACGGCGGCGGCAGCCCGCAGAAAGTGGGTTTAAGCGGAACGGGGGACTAAGTCGAAATCATCGAGCTACTGCTCTAAACTCGGGTGCCGGCCCTTCGGAAACATGGGCCGGCATCTTTTTGCTAAGGGTGCGCAGTGATTCTCTGGCAAGCAACCAGCAGTTTAGTCTACTGCTGGTCCTGAACCATAAGATTCCACCGCGATTGTCAGTGAGAACTGGACGATTGAATTCTAGCCGGCTGACAGCGCCGCGGCCTTCTTCCGAACCTCCGCTGCAAACGCCGGGTCCTTCAGCGACTCCAGATTAATCTCCACATTTGCCAGCGCGCCTTCAATCGCAGCCCTTGCCAACGCCACAGCCGTCGTCAGATCGGATTTCATATTCGGACTGGTGATCGGTTTCAGCCACTCCGCGATTCCGGCCACTTCCCTCGCACGCTCCGCCACACCTAAAGGCACGCTGGTGGCCTGCTTCAGTGCGGCATCAATCGTGCCATCCGCATTCGCCGACTCCTTCGCCTGCTTGTAAGCCTTCATCACGGCATTGTAAGACTCCGCGTCCGCGTCGATCGCCGCCTTCAATTCTTCGCGTAACTGTGAAAGCCGCGCAATGGCCTCGCTCAACTCGCGTTCGTATTGCAGGTAGGCTTTCTTGCCGCGCGACATGGAAGCCACCATCGAGGCCAGTCCCGCCGCCATTGCTCCGCTGGCCGCAGCGGCGCTCCCGCCTCCCGGCGTAGCCGTGGGCGCCGCGAGCTGTTCAACGAATGGCTCGACGCCAGCCCGCAAGCCGCCGGCCGCAACCTTGCCGCCCATCACAGCGCTAAGGCGGTTTTCAAGAATCAAGGACGAATCGAAATTCTCCACTTGCAGAAACCATTCCGCCGCCGACTCCAAAGCCTTCTTCGGAATCAATCCCACGATCTCGCTGCTCACAGGCGAGACTCCGTAACGCGCCGCCTCGCGCTTCACCATTTCAAATGCACGATGGATTGGCGTCTGCTCGAAATCCGTCAGGTTCATCGACACCTGCGCCAGCCCGCGCACCAGAAATCCCGCGCCTTTCACAAAGCGCAATCCACCGTTCGAGAAGCGCACCGCCTTCGCAACATTCTTCGCAATCTGGACATCCGGCGTGCTGAGGAAAACGTTGTAAGCGATCAAGAACTTGCGGGCGCCTACCACCGTCGCCCCAGCCGTCGGATGCACTCTAGGATCGCCGAAATCCGGCTTTCTTGCAGGGTTAGTCGCAATATCCTCCCGCATGCCCTCGAATTGTCCCCTGCGAATATTCTCCAGATTCTGCCGCTCCGGAGTGGCCGCTGCCGCCTCGTATAGGTAAACCGGAACCTGATATCGCTTCCAGATTTCGGCTCCCACATGCCGAGCCATGGCCACGCAGTCCTCGATGGTCACGCCATCAATCGGGATGAACGGCACGACATCCGCCGCCCCCATGCGCGGATGCGCTCCCTGATGTTTGTTCAGATCAATCAATTCGGCAGCCTTGCCGACGCCGCGAATCGCGGCTTCCTGAATCGCCTCACGTTCGCCCACCAGAGTGATCACGCAGCGGTTGTGATCGGCATCCATTTCGCGATCCAGCAGGTACACGCCATCCATCTTCATGGCCGCGAGGATGGCATCGACTTTCGCCTTATCGCGTCCCTCGGAAAAATTGGGAACACATTCCACTAGAGTTGACATAAGCGAGAAGAATATCTGGCGGACTCGCTAAGCTGCAACTTCCGGGCAGCAATCCTCGGAGATCCTGGCGCAGCTTGCCTGTTCTTGGGAGGGCACGGCTTCAGCCGTGCCGCCTAGAGCCCATAAAGACTCGGCTTTAGCCCCTGAGGGCATAAGCCCGAACTCCGGGGCAATCATTGTATGAGACCAGTTCTAGTGCCCGAAGAACTTCCCCACCCCGAGCCTCACCTGCACCGTGTTGATCCCCGGGTTCGGCGAACTCAATCCCGCATTCGAAATATGCATATAGCGGACCTCAAAGCTAAAAGCATGCTTGTCCCCCAGCAGATGCATCCCCAGCGCAGCCACGGAAGTGAAGTTCACACTGGAAGTCCCGGTCGGCACCTCGTGGTTCGTAAACAGCGTCCCGCCATTCAACTCGAAGTAAGGCTCAATCCGCCCCCGAGCGGCGAAGTCCCACTTCAATCCCAGCGGGTTCACGCCAGCTCCGTAAGCCGTGTTGTAGCGCTGGAAGATCATGAAAACCGGCACAGCGTCCACCGCGTATTCGAATCTTCCATTGAGGAATCCGGGGCCGTGAGGCCGGGTAAGTATCCAGCCATAACGCAAGCCCACATTCCAGACGCCGGTGTTGGATGTGCCTCCGGCCACCGAATGTCCGCCGCCCGTCCATAACTGAAATTCACGGCCACCATCTTCGGGCCGCGCCTGCGCCCAGGCAACTGAACTCAACAACAGCAGAGCGACTGCGATGAGACGTTTTTCCATCCGGATCAAGACCGAAGTTCGCAACATACAGGAAAGTTTGGTGCCCGACAATGAGGCGCAGCCCATCGCTACTGCTCAGGTAGTTCCTAACAGGCTGCTGAACAACCCACGATTCGTATCAGGGTATGCCTTCAGGCATACCGTAAGCCGCCGAACATAGGCTCGGCTTCAGCCGCTGGGGCTCGACTTTTTTCTTCAAACCTCATTTTTCCGCAGCCTGTTAATCCTTGCCCACGATGCCGCGTATCACGATTGCAATGATCACAATTCCCACGATCAGCGTAGCGACGGCTATTTCGAAACTCATCCACATCGCGGCACCTCACAGAACTAGACCACCACCATTAGCGCCAACGCTTGATTAAAGCACATGGTTCGGGCAAACTGTTGCAGCCATCGAAACATTCTGACCCCAGGCAGGAGGATGTCATGCCAAAGTACGTTATCGAACGCGAGCTACCCGGCGCCGGACAACTCACCCCACAGCAACTTCAAGCCGTCTCCCAAACATCCTGCGGCGTCCTGCGCAAACTTGGCCCGGAGATTCAGTGGGTTCACAGCTACGTGACAAAGGACAAAATCTACTGCATCTACATCGCTCCCAACGAGGCCCTGATACGAGAACACGCCACCCAGGGCGGCTTCCCTGCGAATCGAATTTCCGAGATCTCGTCGATGATCGATCCCACGACCGCGGAATCGTGATCAGCCGAAACCGACGTAGCCCCGGACGCCTCGTCCGGGGCCGGGCCTACAAACCGAGACCGCCATCCACCGCCATAGTCTGACCGGTAATAAAATGAGGCGCAGTGGCAAAGAACAGCACCGCCGCCGCAACCTCATCCCCGGTCCCGTTGCGCCGCATCGGAGTCTGGTTCGCCATTCGCTTCATAAACGCCGCCGCCGATTTCTCTCCCAAATCGATCATCCCCGGCGCCACGCAATTCACCGCAATCGCCGGAGCCAATGCCTTCGCCATCACCTTCGTCAACATATGCACCGCAGCCTTCGACGAGCAATAGTGCGCATGGCTCTCCCATGGCCGCAACCCGCCCAGCGAACCCATGTTGATGATTTTCCCACGCCGCTCGCGAAGCAGTTTCAAAGCCTCGCGCGACACCAGAAACGGCCCCCGCGCATTCGCTGCGAAAATAGCGTCCCACTGCTTCAAGCTCAGCTTCTCGAACTCCACCGTCTCGTAATTCGCGGCATTGTTAACCAGAACGTCCAGCCCACCCAGTTCCCTGCCAGTTTCCTTGATAGCGGCCCTGACGCTTTTCTCATCGGTAACGTCGCAGCGCAACGCTACCGCCCGCACTCCGAAACTGCATAGATCAATCACCGCATGCTGCGCTTCGCGCTCCGAGTGCAGAAACGTAATGGCCACGTCCGCACCGGCCTGCGCCATAGCCAGAGCCGTCGCCCGCCCCAGTCGCCGCGCACCGCCCGTGATCAAAACCGTCTTCCCCTGCAAAGGCCTATCCGATGTCGTACGCATAAACGGATTGTACCGTGGCCCGCGTAGATCACGTGGGGATAGCCGCCCCGGCCGTCCAGCCGAAGCAATGCCAGGCCGCCGTAAGAATCCCGCTGGAACAAACCCACCCACAATTGCTACACTCACCGCAATGTCCGAACTTCGCCAGGTCGTGATCTACTCCCGCAAAGGCTGTCACCTCTGCGAAATCGTCAAAGAGACTCTCACCAAACTGCACCGCCGCGGCGGCTTCACCTGGCAAGACGTGGACGTGGACAGCGACGAACAGCTCCGCCGCCAGTTCACCGACGAAGTCCCCGTAGTCTTCATCGACGGCCGCAAAGCCTTCAAGTACCGCATGGACGAATCCGACTTCCTCCGCAAACTCGCCAGCTGATCGACCAGGCATGCCTGATTAGCAACAATTCCGAAACCGCTGGCCCCTGCCAGGCTGAGGAAAACTCAGTTTCGTGTGCGTCTTGGGAAGGGCACGCTTGCCGTGCCGTCTAGGCCAGAGCAGAGCGGCTTCCAGCCGCTGAGGTTTGCTTTTTCTCGATATGTCATTTTCCCGCAACCTGCCCTACCCCCGCACCGAGAACCATACAGCGTTGCATCCAGATACGCTCAGGTGTATACATAAGCCGTCGTTCCGCAACCCAAAATAAAATCCCATTTGGACCCATGGAGGATGCGATGAAAAAGCTGCTTTTGGCCGGATTGCTGATGTCACTGCTGACGCCCGTTCTGGCGATGGCCCAGAGTGCCTTCGACGGTACGTGGAAGGTTGACCTCAACAACGCGCAATTTCCCAAGAAGCCTGACGTTTACCTGCTGCAAGACGGCATGTACCACTGCAAGACCTGTGCTCCGCCGATTGACATCAAAGCGGATGGCCAGGACCAGAAAGTCACCGGACATCCCTACTACGACACCATGAGTATCAAGGTCGTGGACGATCGGACCATCGAGGAAACCGACAAGAAAGATGGGAAGACCGTCATCACTTCAAAAACCATGGTCTCGGCTGACGGCAAAACCGCGAACTTCGAATTTAGCGACAGTAGTGCCACCAATGCCGATCCCGTCACTGGTAAAGGGGAAATGACGCGAGCAACCAAGGGCCCGGCTGGATCCCATGCGATCTCGGGTTCCTGGCGAACCTCGAAGATGGAGAACATGTCGGATAACGGACTTGCCTTCACCTACAAGGTTGAAAACGGTAGCTTGACCATGACCACTCCGACTGGACAATCCTATACCGCGAAGTTGGACGGGACGGATGCGCCGTACAAAGGTGATCCCGGTACCACCAGCGTCTCGGTGAAGAGCATGGGCAAGAACACAATCGAGGAAACCGATCAGCGCGACGGCAAGGTGACCACCATCGCGCGCATGACCGTAGCCGCCAAGGGCAAGACCATGACCGTCGCAATCGACGACAAGCTGCATGGAACCACCAGCCAGTTTGTGGCGGAGAAACAGTAGGCGTCTCCTTGGGGCGCTCCGCCCCCTCGACAGATCGGGGCGTGAGGCGGCTGGCCCACCCTTCCGATCAGGATGGCGGGTGGCCGAGCCTTTCGCTGGCACCACCAACCGTGCGGGTGCCCCGTCCTTGCGTTTTTTGCAAGGGCGGGAGGCGTTCCACGTGGAACACTTCGAAGCTTCGCGCTAGAATCACATGCGCATGCTCCGCACCCGCCTCTACGCCGACCCGCAGGGCCGCTCTGTCCACAACGTCATTCTCGAATCATGCTCCCGCTTCCCGCACAAGACCGCCATCATCGACAGCTCTTGCAACCGCCGCATCACTTACGCCGAGTATGGAGAGCTGGTCGAGAAGCTCGCCCGCGGACTTGTCGCCGCCGGCCTGAGGCCCAGTGAAGTCATCGCCATTTACCTGGCCAACTGCTGGGAGTTCTGCGCTATCTATCACGCCGCCACGCTGGCCGGCGCCGTTCCCACCTTGCTGAATCCAAGCTATCGCGAGCGCGAAGTCCGCTACCAGTTGGAGAACTCAGGCTCGGCGCTTCTCATCACCGACGGGGCTTTGCTGCAGGGAATCAATCTCGCGGGCCTTCCCAACCTGCGCCGCGTCTATACCACGCGACAGGCGGCAGCCGGCGCAGAACCATTTGCCAACTTGCTGCGGCCGGTCTCGAATGGGTGGCCCAACCAAGATAAGTCCTCTGATCAAACGCTCGCCGCTCTTCCCTACTCCAGCGGCACAACCGGCCTTCCCAAGGGCGTGATGCTGTCCCACTTCAACCTGGTCGCGAACGTCTTTCAATTCATCGGACCACGTGCCAGCGAGATTTCGACCAACGATGTGGCTCTCTGCTTCCTCCCGCTCTATCACATCTACGGCCTCAACGTGGTCCTGAACCCGCTGCTCACGCTGGGAGGAACGCTGCTGCTGATGCCGCGCTTCAACGTTCCCCAGTTGCTCTCCCTGATCGTGGAGGAGAGTGTGACCATGATGCCTGCCGTGCCTCCCGCCTTGAATGCCCTGTGCCAGGCCGCCGAGGCCGGACAGTTCCCCAAGAACCATCGTCTGCGCTGGGTGAAGTCCGGCGCTGCGCCGCTCGCCCCTGAGCTCGCCCGCCGCTTCACTGATCGCACCGGAGTTCTGGTGTGCCAGGGCTATGGCATGACCGAAGCTTCGCCTGTTACCCACGTAGGATTCCTCGAGCCCGAGCTCTACCGGCCTGAATCAATCGGGCAGCCGCTGGCACAAACCGACTGCCGCGTTGTGAGTGCTACGGACATCGACGGAAGCGAAAGCGAAGTTGCTTCCGGCCAGCCCGGCGAGCTCGTCATGCGCGGCCCGCAATTCATGATGGGCTACTGGAGAGATCCGCAAGCCACTGCCGCTGTGCTTCGCGATGGATGGTTCTGGTCAGGCGATATCGTGACCCGTGACGCCGACGACTTTTATTTCGTCGTCGACCGCCGCAAGGAGATGATCAAGTACAAGGGTTTCCCGGTCGCCCCCGCCGAGGTCGAAGCTCTGCTCCTCGAACATCCCGCGGTGCGCGATTGCGGCGTGGTGGGACGCGCGGACCCGGCAGCCGGCGAGATCCCAGTCGCGTTTATCGTCCTTCGCGAAGGCTCTGTCGCAACAAAGAAGTTAGAAGAAGACCTGTGCGAATTTGTGGCCGAGCGTCTGACCTCGTACAAGCAGCCGCGTCAAATCCATTTTGTCGATTCGCTGCCCAGGACGCCGTCCGGCAAGATCTTGCGGAGAGAACTCCGGAACGCCTTCACTTCGTAATGAAATGGGCATTGCTCCGTAGGAACGGGCGGGGACGCCCGTCCTCCACGAACTTCGGGACCGCTGCCGGGAACTTTTTCCGCGCTCTCTCCGTACTTGATATTGACAGCGGCCTTTCAGCCGCAGGGGCGCAAACAGCGCACCATACAAGGAGCACACCATGGACGGAAATTTGGTAGGTCTGGTAGCAGTGATTATGATCTTCGGGATTCCGATTGCTGCGATGTACACCTTTTATCACGTGCGCAAGCTGCGCACCGACGAACGCCTGGCGGCGATTGCCCGGGGCGTGAGCGTGCCTATGCAGCCCGAGCTTTCCGAGGCAGCCCGTTCGCGCCGCTCCGGCATACTGCTGGTCACCGGGGCGCTCGGTTACATGATTACATTCGCGCTCATTGCACGGATGGAGTCGGATGCCTGGGTCGCCGCGGCCTTCGGCCTAATCCCGCTCAGCGTCGGCCTTGGTTTCTTCGTCGACTCGGCGCTCATCCGCCGCGACCTGCACGCGTGATGGTTTCTTAACGGCGTTCATTGGCTGGTGTGAGGCTCGTGTTACGTTCGGGCCGCCCGGGACGAGGCGTCCGGGCCTACGTGGGCAGGGCGCTGCCTCTAGCCACGTCAAAGACCCGGCCCCACACGAAACCCGGACTCACTCGCCGGTCAGAAACTTGTGCTGCTCTTTGCTCAACGGCACCACGCTGAGTCTTCCTTGCCGGACTAGCGGCGAATCGGCGAAGAGCTTGTTGGCCTTGACTTCGGCGAGCGTCACGGGCTTGGCCAGCAACTTCCCTGCTTTGATCCTCACTTGGGGATTCTTGGGATCGGACGCCTCGACTGAAACCACACCTGCGGTTCCCACCGCGCTCTTGTGATCGCCAGTTTCGTAGATCACCAGGCGTTCTCCTGCTTTCATCTCACGCAGATGTTTCAACGCCACGGGATTGGAGACGCCATCCCACACCGTGCTCTGCTCACGTTGCAGATCGGCAAAGGAATATACGGTCGGCTCGGTCTTTAGTAAATAGTCCATGAATTGTCCTCGATGCGGAAAATGCGTATGAGCGTTTAAAGAGGCTGCTGAACCACTCGATTCGAGCTGACATTCCCTCAGAGGCTGAAAGCCCGCACTCATTCTAGGACCGTTATCGCAGCACTGAAAGTGTGTGCGTGAGAACTGCTCTTTCGCCCCGTCCGGGGCTTGTCTGTTTCCCACTTTCCCCACGGCTCGCGCCGTGGGCTGCATTCTTACGCCGCTTCGCGGCTTAAGAGTGTGGCGCTTTGTTCCACCGGGTCGCGGAAATTCTAGTTCTCTCGCACACTCTGAAAGCGCTGCGCCACCCAAAAACCGATTTTCCGCAGCCTCTGAACACATGCCATTCTTATTCGATGCGTCCGCGCGCCGATAATACAGAAGTTGAGCACAGCCAACAAGAGGGGGCCAGCCCGCACCGTAACCGAAACGGCACTCGCGGAGAGTGCCCGTTTCGAGTGCTTGCACGGGTTGCTCGTCGTTACGGGGGTCCGTGGCCCCCGTTATCTTGCGACCGGTTCGGGTTCCTGGATGCCGCGGAGTTTGCTGACATCGAGTCCCAGACCTTTGGCAACGCCTTCTCCGTAGGCCGGATCGGCTTTGTAGAAGTGCGCCACCTGCAACTCCTGAATACGCTTGGGAGTCTGTCCCAGGTTGCCGACGATGTTGTTGATGAGGCGCTGCTGCGCATCCTTCGGCATCAGGCGGAACAGGTTGCCCGGTTGGGTATAGTAGTCGTTCTCGTCGCGGTGATTGTGGCGGTCGACCGTGCCGCTGATCATCTTGGGGCGTTCGCGATAGGCGGCGTCCTGGGTCGGTCCACCGAAGCTGTTGGGTTCGTAGTTCGGCGATGAGCCGCCATTGCCGTCGGAGCTCATGGCGCCGTCCCGGTTGTAGGTGGCGTACGGGCATTGCGGCTTGTTGATCGGTAGGGAGTCATAGTTGACGCCCAGACGATAGCGGTGCGCGTCGGGATAGGAAATCAGGCGGCCTTGCAGCATTTTATCCGGGGAAAAACCCATGCCGGGGACGATGTTCCGAGGTTCAAACGCGGCCTGCTCGACTTCGGCAAAATAGTTTTCCGGATTGCGGTCCAGGGTTAGCTCGCCGACCTCGATGAGTGGATAATCCTTGTGCGGCCAGACTTTGGTGAGGTCGAACGGATTGATGTGATAGGTTTCTGCTTCCTTCTCCGGCATGACCTGGATGGACACCCGCCACTTGGGGAAGTCGCCCTTCTTGATGGCCTCGAAAAGGTCGCGCTGCGAGTAGTCGGGATCAATGCCGCGCATCTCGCTGGCTTTTTCGCCGGTGAAGTTCTTAATGCCCTGCTTGGTCTTGAAGTGGTACTTCACGTAGAAGAGTTCGTTCTTGGCATTGATCAGGCTGAAACTATGGCTGCTGAAGCCGTCCATGTGGCGGAAGCCGTCGGGGGTTCCACGGTCGGAAAACAAGATGGTGACCTGGTGCAGTGACTCGGGTGAAAGCGACCAGAAGTCCCACATCATGGTGGGCGACTTCAGGTTGGTTTCAGGATCGCGCTTCTGGGTGTGGATGAAATCGCCGAACTTCAGCGCATCCTTGATGAAGAAGACGGGAGTATTGTTGCCAACCATGTCCCAGTTGCCCTCTTCGGTGTAGAACTTGAGGGCGAAGCCGCGCGGATCGCGCTCCGTATCCGCCGATCCCTTTTCCCCGCCAACGGTGGAGAAGCGGATGAAGGTCGGCGTGCTCTTACCAACTTTCGAGAAGAGCTTGGCCTTGGTGTACTTGGGCATATCGGGGCTCGTGCAGACGAAATGACCGTGAGCGCCCGATCCCTTGGCATGGACTACGCGCTCGGGAATTCGCTCACGATTGAAGTGGGCCATCTTTTCGAACAGGAGGAAATCTTCGAACACAACCGGGCCGCGCGGGCCTACGGTCAGGGAGTTTTGGTTGTCGCCGACAGGGCGTCCGGCGTCGGTGGTCATTATTTTCTTTTCTTCTGCCATAGCTTCTCCTTCTTGGTGCTTGATTTTGATTTAGTGCTTGATGTTGGTTGGGGTTTTTGGCTGCAGCGCTGACAGAGCCCAAACACTTCGACCAGCGGCTGCGTAAGATCAAAGCCGTCCGGGATTTGCCGGGACAGCCTTCGGAAATCAACAAAATCGCCTTCGACATCCTGCACCGACTTGCAGCGGGCGCAGACCAGGTGGTGGTGCGGGTCGAGGTTGCCGTCGACGCGCAATGCGGGACCGTGGGGAGTGACCTCGCGGAGCAGGCCGTGCTCGACGAAGAGGCGGATATTTTTGTAAACCGTGGCCAGAGACATGGAAGGAACACGGTCGCGGACCTCGGCATAAATCTGCTCGGGCGAATAGTGTCCCGGGGCCGCTACCACGGCCTCGTAGATGACCTGGCGCTGGTGGGTCGCAGCAAAGCCGAACTTCCAGGCAAGATCGCGGAACTGTGTGTGGGTCACGCGCACGGGAATTAGATGAGAACAATTATTATACGATGCGGGATATTGTTTCGCAAGGCAACCGGAAAAATGCGGGCAGGAGGAAAAGCGCCAAAGCTGGATGGAAATCTGCAGACTTCGATTCGGAGGCTCGTTTCGCGTTTACTCGCAGTCGCGTCAGCGCATTTGTCACTGCGGCTTAGGGTTCGGGTCTGGCGCCGGTGGCGCGGTCTTATCTTCCTTCTTGTTGTTCTGATGATCGTCGTAAATCGAATATTGGCCTTCCGGACGCTTCAACTTGATGGTGATTTCAACCGCCGGCTGGTTCACATCGTAGTCCCCGCCGAAGGTCTGGAACCCCGGGGCCAGCACTTGCACCCGCAACTTGCCGTAGGGAATGCCGTCAAAGCTGGCCTTGCCGTCCGCGTCAGTTTTGAGTTCGAGGCCACCGCGGTCCTGCTTGTCATGCTTGCCCACCGTATGCATCACGACTCCGGCGTTGCGTACCGGCTTGCCGTTGTAGTCCTTCACCACCACGAAGTTCAGTTGCGCCACAGGAACATCGTATTGCGATTTCTTATCGCTCGCGCCGACCTCCAAAGGGAATGCTCCGGCAAGCACCATCACCCACACGATTGCCACTGCGAAGGCACGTTTTTTCATGGCCAGCACCTCAAATTCCGCGAGCTTAGAACTTTATCACATACCCGCAAGCCACTGTTATTAAGATATTTAAACCGATTTAGCGAGCGCTTGCTTGACAAGCAAATATCCCCTGCCCTATACTTGGCACTCGCCAACCATGAGTGCTAACAAGAATCTCAAAGGCGTTGGCGGCTTGGTATCTCTGAGCAATTTACCCTAAATCCTAACTCAATACGAACGAAAGGAGTCTACAAGCATGGCTACGAAATTTACCCCACTGCACGACCGTATCCTGGTCCGCCGCGTAGAAGAAGTAGGCACCACCCGAGGCGGCATCATTATCCCGGATAGCGCTAAGGATAAGCCTTCGGAGGGCGAAGTTATCTCGGTTGGACGCGGCAAGAGCAATGACGAGGGCAAGGTGTTCCCTCTTGTCGTTAAGGAAGGCGATCATATTCTGTTCGGCAAATACTCCGGTACGGAGATCAAGCTGGACGGTGAGGATTTCATCATCATGCGCGAGGAAGAGGTTCTCGGCGTGGTCACGGGCGCGGCGAAGAAGGAATTGGCCGGATCGCGTCGATAAATCGAGTATCTAACGAAATTCAAGGAGAAACGAAATCATGGCAAAGCAAATCGTACATGGAGAGGATTCGCGGCAGGCGATTCTTCGCGGCGTGAATCTTCTCGCCGACGCAGTAAAGGTTACTCTCGGCCCCAAGGGCCGCAACGTTGTGATTGAAAAGAAATTCGGTTCGCCGACCATCACCAAGGACGGCGTGACCGTTGCCAAGGAAATCGAGTTGAAGGACGCGCAAGAGAACATGGGCGCGCAGATGGTGCGTGAAGTAGCGTCGAAGACCTCGGATATCGCGGGCGACGGCACCACCACCGCTACCGTTCTGGCTCAGGCCATCTTTCGCGAAGGCGTAAAGACGGTTGCGGCCGGCGCCAACCCGATGGCCATGAAGCGCGGCATCGAGAAGGCGGTCATCGCCATTTGCGGCAGCCTCGATAAGGAAGGCAACCGCATCAAGGGCGAACTCGACAAGTTCTCCAAGCCCGTAACTGGAGACATGATCGGACAAGTGGGCACCATCAGCGCCAACAACGACGAGACCATCGGCAAGATTATTGCCGAGGCCATGAAGAAGGTTGGCAAGGATGGCGTGATCACCGTGGAAGAGGCCAAGACGCTCGAGACGCAACTCGAAGTCGTGGAAGGCATGCAGTTCGACCGCGGCTATCTCTCTCCTTACTTCGTCACCGATCCCGAGCGCATGGAAGTTGCGCTTGAGAACGCTTACATCCTGATTCACGAAAAGAAGATCGGCTCGATGAAGGATCTTCTTCCGTTGCTCGAGCAGATCGCCAAGAGCAGCCGTCCTTTGCTGATCATTGCCGAGGATGTCGAAGGCGAGGCATTGGCCACCCTGGTCGTGAACAAACTGCGTGGCACGCTGCAAGTCGCCGCCGTCAAGGCGCCCGGCTTCGGTGATCGCCGCAAGGCCATGCTGGATGACATCGCGAAACTCACAGGTGGCAAGGCCATCACTGAGGATCTCGGTATCAAGTTGGAAAACGTTCAGATCAGCGATCTGGGCCAGGCCAAGAAGATCACCATCGACAAGGACAACACTACCCTGGTCGAAGGCAAGGGTAAGCCCGGCGACATTCAGGGCCGGGTGAAGGAAATTCGCGGCCAGATCGAAAAGACCACCAGCGACTACGACCGTGAGAAGCTGCAAGAGCGGTTGGCGAAGCTGGTTGGTGGCGTGGCTGTGATCAAAGTTGGCGCTGCGACCGAGACCGAAATGAAAGAGAAGAAGGCTCGTGTGGAAGACGCCATGCACGCAACCCGCGCCGCAGTCGAGGAAGGCATTGTCCCCGGCGGTGGTGTGGCTCTTGCCCGCTGCGTCGGCGCACTCGATAAGCTCAAACTCGAGGGCGATGAGCAAATCGGCGTGAACATCGTGAAGCGCGCCATCCAGGAACCGCTACGCCAGATCGCCGAGAACTCTGGCGAAGAAGGCGCCATCGTCCTGGGCAAAGTCAACGACTCGAAAGACAACAACTACGGCTACAACGCCCTGACCGGCGAGTACGAGGATCTGGTCAAGGCGGGCGTGCTCGATCCTACTAAGGTCGTGCGCACCGCGCTGCAGAATGCTGGATCGATTGCGTCGTTGATGCTGACCACGGAAGCCCTCATCTGCGAAATACCAGAAGACAAAAAGGGCGCTCCGATGGGCGGCGGACACGGCGGCGGTATGGAAGGCATGTACTAAGAAGCTGTCAGCTATCAGCTAGATCAAAGGCCCCGCTCGCGAGAGCGGGGCTTTTTTGTTTAGGAATGGCAACGCTCACGTGGGGACAGTCGGCTTTCGGCAGCGCGATAACGTCACATTTCATTTCGGGAGCCTCCCTATGGCCGGATTGCAGCGAATGGTAACGTATGGGTGCCAAATGGTTCGACTCCTCGACCGAAGTCTGTACACGGAATGAAATTCTGTGAAATCTCGCCTAGATGAGACTTCATCTTCAGTCGTTCGATGTACGACTTGATATTCGATTTCCACAGGCATCATGAATATTCACAGTTGACATTCGTTCTTTCTTCGCTTAAGACGTGGATATGTCCACTCGTTTACGTCGGATGTCATCATACTCGGGCGGACAACAAGGAGAGACTTATGGCAGCAAAAGGAAGGTCCCCAGCGGAACCAGAAGGACGGCGCCCATCTTCTGATGCCCCTAAACATGCAATCGAAGCGGTTTTGACTGTTGTTCAGGTGCTCGAGGACAAGAACGGTGGCAACCCTTTACCCCCGCTGGATGTCGCTCTCGCCCTTGGCGTAAGCCCCGGTAGCAGCAACTTCCGTGACCTTCTGTCTTCCTCGATCAAGTACGGATTGACGTCTGGCAGCTTCAACCAGCCGAAAGTTTCTCTGGAAACTTTAGGAAGATCCGTTGTGGCTTCGAAAAGTTCGGAGGAGCGACGGGCGGCTTTACTCCGAGCCGTGATGCGACCGGAGCCATTTCGTCGCGTTTATGACTACTACAAGGGAAAGAAACTTCCGGATCCTCAATTCCTTGCCAATACATTAGTACGTGAATTCGCCGTTCCCAAGGATAGCGTGGATAAGTTTGTCGAGGTGTTCAACGCGAACCTCGCTTACCTCGGCCTCGTGAGGGACGGGGCAACTGGCAAGTGGCTTTCTTCCGAGCTGCTGACCGAGGATGTTGCGCTCTCAAGAGATCCCCTCGTGCCCATAGACGAGCAAGTTACGGCGCCAACCGAGGCTTCGCTCCCGAAGCCGCCTGTTTCCGTATCCCAGGATCAGCCACGAATGCTGAGAAACGCAATCTTCGTCGGCCACGGCAAGGACAAGGCCCCACTTGAGCAGTTGGAGAAGATTCTCGGGGAGTACCGCCTTCCCTTCAAGGTGGCCGTGGACGAAGCAAATAGAGGTCGCCCGATCTCCCAGAAAGTTGCGGACACGATGCACGAATGTGGCGCCGCCATACTCATCTTTACAGCTGACGAGGAGTTTACCGACAAGGACGGTGCGCTGGTCTGCCGCCCGAGCGAAAATGTTGTGTTTGAGCTTGGTGCGGCAAGTGTGCTCTATGGTTCACGGATCATCATTTTTCGTGATTCGCGCGTACAGTTCCCCGCGAACTTCCGCGACATCGGCTACATCACTTTCGAACCAGGCCAGCTTGCAGCAAAGGTTAATGAGTTATTCAGGGAACTGATCGGCTTCGGCTTGATTAAGGTCAGCGTCGCCTCGTAACGGCCCGATGCTCGTGGCTGCCTTATTTGGGATGGCGGGGCTAACCGCAGCACTGATAGGAGATCGGCTCCCCGTTCAAGATTGACGTGAATAGACCAAGCCGCGGCGCGCAGGCCGGGCCCTAGATCCCGTCAGTCAGCTACGGCGAGGTCCTCGATACCGAACATCTTGCCGAAAAGTGTTAGCGTCCAGCCCAGAACGTAGAGGATGTAGCTCGCGATTTTGACCCACGTGAAGTTTCTTTCCTCGACTTGAAGCTCAGACGCCGCTTCTTTTAATACGGTTGCGGACAAATTGTGAGTTCTGGTCCAAAGATCGTTCGTCTTGTTTGAAAGATCTGCGGAGGCGTCGAAAATTGCTTGCCTTGCTTCGGCCGGGAAGACACCGTCGGGTGTTATCGTTGGTGTCAACCGAGCTATAGTCACTCCGCTCTGCCTGAAGGACTCGCGGGCACTAACCAGTCCCTTTTTCAATTCCTCCTCAGTGTTCCTGTTTGCCTCCTGTCCTGGAACCTTGTCCATGAGTCGGGCGGTATTGTCCAAGTCGGTTCCGATGTTGTCCTGCAACTCGCGAAAGATCATCATTTGCGAGTTGACAGCAATTCCCGTAAATGGATCCTTGGTAGTCAACGTGGAGACCTGCTCGATGCGGTCGATCTTCTGTTCGATGACGCGGAGTTGGGAAGTGACGGCCTTGGAATCGTCGCGTATCAAAAACACATTCTGCGCATTTTCGATGGAATCGACGAGGTCTTTCAGGTTCTCTCGCCACGCGTCCTTGACGACGAACGTGGCAAGGACAATCGTGGCGCCAATGACGGGGAGAAGGCGCCTGCGCTTTGCTGGAGAATGTGCCGGCTCTTTTGCAGAAGCTCTGTGCATAAGGTACCTCGGCTAGGCGCAAATGATTATAGACGTAGCTCCTAGGCAGCGGGTGTCCCGGACTTTGACGCTCGTCCTACTCCGGGAGGATGCCCCGTCGAATCGCCGCTTGGGCGGGGGGCTGCCGCTGGCCCACGTATCCTTGGAGACAGGCTGCCCCAGCTAGGGGCTAAAAGCCGCGTTTCTGGCGAGGGTTGGATTGAGTGGGTCAACCTCCTGGGAGACACAGGGTCCCTCGACTGCGCTCGGGATGACAGATTTGTTGGAGCTTGCACGGAAGGGGGACGCTCGCGCCTACATCGGCCGAGCTTGGCTCGGCTGTCCCCACGTGAGTGTTGCGGGTGTCGGCACGCGGACAGGAGTGTCCGCGCTACACGGGAGACTTCTTACATTCAGCCAAGCATAAGAAAACCCGGCGAGGGCTAGATAAACACCAGGTCCCTCGACTCCGCCATCGGATTCGCTTTGCGAATCCGATAGCTGCGCTCGGGATGACAAATTGTTTTGGATAAACGCCAAGACACGCCTCAGGCGCGTGCTGGAAGCCGAACGCGAGGACAAGAGAAATGGGGGCTGGCCCACGCTTTCGATCTGAAACATGAAACGCGAAACAACTGGGGCTGCCCCACCCTTGGGCTTTTTCCAAAGGTGGGAACTTCAATCTCGAGAAGCGCCCGGCCTCATCCTGTTTCAGAAGTGAATGCGGTGCGCTCGTCGAACTTCTCGTCTCCCACCCTTGCAGAAAACGCAAGGATGGGGCAGCCGCTTTTCTGGCGAGGGTTGGATTGAGTGGGTCAGCCTCCTGGGAGACACAAGGTCCCTCGACTGCGCTCGGGATGACAGATTTGTTGGAGCTTGCACGAGCGAGGACGCTCGCGCCTACATCTGCCGAGCTTTGCTTGGCTGGACAGCCCCTTCGACTTCGCTCAGGGCAGGCTCAGGCGGCTGTCCCCACGTGAGGGTTGCGGGTGCTGGCACACGGGCGAGGGCGCCCGCGCCACACGGGCATGGCTGGAAAGTTGTCAAGCCCCCTTTGAGGTCTGATTCTTTGTAACTTGCTGATTGCAGGCCGAAAATAAAGTTTGAGAACATGGCACAGTTACCCCATTAGGTGTGATATTCTATAAGTACATTACATAACTACGTGCTAATGACAAACGCGTAGCCTTCGGGCTGCGCTTTTTTGTTGCGCGGGGTGAGCATGTGCGACCTCTGAAGAAGAAGTACACAGATCCTTCGCTTTGCTCAGGATGACAGCGTGTGAGGCTTAGGATGACAGCGCTGGGAAGTAATCGACCACTCAGGAAGATCAAGAGTAGGAGTATTCAGATGACTATAGCAATGGAAGAAGAGTTTGGGATTTCGATATTTGCGGTTGCGGGGTGGGACGGCGGGGGTTGGGTGGGGGACATTGCGGCTTCTAGTTGCACGCGGAAGCGATCTGGGGAGGAGGCGGAGGCGGCCTTCTTGCACAAGGCGACCAGTCTCGGAATGAGTGTGGCGAAGCCTTGGGGCGACAGCGAGCGGTATGACTTGATCGTGGGTTCGGGGCGGCGTTTGTGGCGGGTGCAGGTGAAGTCGACGCGGTATGTGGGAGAGCGGCGGTTCAGCATCACGGCGCGGGGGTGTACGGCGCCGTATACGGAGGAGGAGATCGATTTTCTGGCGGCCTACATTGTGCCTTTGGATTTATGGTACGTGGTCCCGGTGAAGGCTTTTGCGCCTAGCAAGTGTCTGCGGTTCTATCCGGAGGGAAACAGTTCGCGGGGACAGTATGAGAAATATCGGGAAGCGTGGTGGCTGATGGAGAGCAAGGACGCGCGGGCGTCGAGGATAGCGAGCGAGCCTTAGACAAGCAGGAAATGCGGGGGGAGTGTGCAATCCACCTTTATAGTTGTCACCCACCGTGGATGACTCTGTCAGGAGAGCAGTCTGGGCCCGTGGGCTGCCTCTAAGCTGTGCATTTGCAACATGGCGAAGAAAGCCAAACGGAGCTTGGTTTCAGGCGTATGCTGGAGACATGGCTTATCTCACGGAACACCTCTCCAGCCTTCGTCAGGAAATCACCGATCTGAGCAATATGAATGTTCTGTATGCGAAACGGGGCGAGCACAGCCCGGTTGAGCGGACGGCTTCGGATGTGCGTGGAAGCCGCCTGTTGCAGATCAAGCAGGAATTGTCGAAGATGCGCAACCGTCCTGACGACAGCGCAGTGTGGTGGGGAAAATCTCGCGGGCCGGACAGCGTCGCTTAGCTTCATGGTCGAACTCCCGTGCCGGACGCAAAGGCTGGGGTTCATTGCAAACTGGTCCCTCGCTTCTGACCACTGCTTTTTTCAATGACTCATTTCTGGCAACTCTTTCTGGCTCAAAGTCATAGTGCTTCGATGGGTGACGCTATTTTGGAGCAGCCACAATCTCGCGTTCACGGTATCGACAAAGTTAGCCTATCGTGTATGATTACGTGGCTTTGCACCACGCCTACACCACGATCCGCGTAGTCTTATTCTGCGTCGCGGTTACGTTTTGGATTCTCTACTTCCACGAGATTTTGTTCAGGTCTGGGAGGATCCGGACGCAGTGGCTGAAAAAGGAATTGGCCAACCTGCTACTCATGCTGTCCATCGCGATCGTCACGTTCTTGGTCTTCAGTCTCCTAAGCGGTGTTCATCTTACTCATTATCGTCCACGTTGATTCTCTGAGCAGGGTTGGTTAGCGAAGCGTTGCGCAAACAAGCTGCGAAATCCACCTCCAGGCTCGCACCTAGGTGATTGGCAAGTGGTATCCGCAAGTTTAGGCTGCAACATGACTCTTGGGTTTTATCGCGCCCGCCTCGCGGGCAATGTCGAGAACGATCCGGCCATTCACCTTTCCCTGCTTGAGCCGGTCGAAAATATCGTTGATCGATCCCAGTGGCTGCGGTTCGATGGTGGCTTTCACTTTGCCATCAGCGGCGAACTGCAGTGCCTCTTCGAGGTCTTTGCGTGTGCCTACAATCGAGCCGCGCACGGTTTGGCCGTTCAGTACCAGATCGAAAATGGAGACGGGGAATTCGCCCGGAGGCAAGCCATTCAGAACGCAGGTTCCACCGCGGCGGAGCATGCCAATGGCCTGTTTGAAGGCGGGAAGCGATACGGCTGTTACCAACACGCCGTGGGCGCCGCCGATCTTTTTCTGAATCACCTGGACCGGATCTTCCTGCTTCGCATCCACGGTTATTTCAGCGCCGAGGTTGCGGGCCAACTGCATTTTGTCGGGTCCGATGTCGATGGCGGCAACGTGCAGGCCCATCGCTTTTGCGTATTGGACGGCAACGTGACCGAGTCCGCCCACGCCGGAGATGACGACCCACTCTCCGGGGCGAGCATGGGTTTCTTTCAACCCTTTGTAGGTGGTGACGCCGGCGCAGAGAATCGGGGCCGCATCGATAAAGGATAGTTTGTCGGGAATCCGGCCCAGGTAATCCGCCTGCCCCAACGCATACTGAGCGAAGGTGCCGTTCACGGAATAGCCTGAATTCTGCTGCGCGAGGCACAGTGTCTCCCAGCCGCTCAGGCAGAATTCACAATAGCCGCACGCACTGTGCAGCCATGCGATCCCGACCCGATCACCTTCCTTCAAATGCTTTACGCCTGGGCCCAGGGCTGCGACGAAGCCCGCGCCTTCGTGACCGGGGATGAAGGGCAAGGTCGGTTTGACAGGCCAATCGCCCTCAGCCGCATGCAGGTCGGTATGGCAGACACCGCTCGCAGCTACCTCGACGAGCACCTGTCCGGGCCCCGGGGTTGGAATAACTACTTCGCGAATCTTTAGCGGTTCGCCAAATTTCTCAACGAACGCTGCTTTCATTGTCTTTGGCACGGAATCTCTCCTGGGAGCCGACTTCATTGGACTGCATTGCAGTCTGCTGGGACTCCACAATCAATCTGAACGCCATCATCGACGATACCAGCTTTGCCGTATGTGATCTGGCGCACATGCATGTGTGAGCGCGCGCACACGGCGTTTTGAAGGTTTCCCACGCCGACAGTTGTGTGTACCTATGTACCATGGTATTATCTAGCTATGACTCGCGCTAAAGAACCAGCTTCATTTGTCGAAGTCGAGCGCGTGCAGACCGGCGTGCGGCTTGAAAAACGGATGTTGAAGGTGTTGAAAGCGGTGGCCGAGCTGAAAGACATGTCTCTGGGCGACCTGTTGGAGGGAGTGGTGTTGCACGCCTTTGAGGGGAAAGCGCCCTTTTCTTCCGAGACTCTCAAAGAGATCGAACAATTCAAGAAGATCTACGGGATGACCTTAAAGGCGTCCGATAGCCATCAACTAAAGGAGCGCAAGCGATGAAGACAGCGGTGCTGATTGTACTTGCAGTGGGAATGCTCGCGGTGCTGGCATTCCTCTATCATCATCACCACCGGGCTCTCTCCGGCGGACCGGTGGTGCACGTTCGCAATGAGTTCGAGTTCACGGTTCACGCTCCTTATCAGGTTGCGGCTCCTTTGTTTGGACCCGAGGAGGAGCGGGGCTGGGCGGAGGGTCACTGGGATCCGCACTTCTTGTATCCGCAACCCGCACAGGACATTCAGGGCGCGGTGTTCACGGTCCGCCACGGCCACCATCACGCTTATTGGATCAACACCTCCTTTGACATGGAAGCCCGGCACTTCCAGTACGTTTACTTCATTCCTGACGCGATGGTCACGCTTATCGATGTTCGTTTTTCCGAGCCCGACCTGGCGAACACGAAGGTGAATGTCGCGTATGAGCGGACCGCTTTGAATCCAGCGGCCAACGAGCACGTGAAGGAATTGGGCAACTCGGATCGCGAGAACGGGAAAGAATGGGGCACCGCGATTAACGGCTATCTGGCAAAGCAGAAGGCGGCGGGGCACTGAAGGAGGCTGAGGAGAAACTCGTCTTCGTTGTTTCAGAGACCAAAGCCCGTATTCATTCGATGGCGGCTAGGGCAGCACCGATAGGAGTCCACCCCGGCTACTCTTTCGCCCCGTTGGGGCTTGTCTGTTTCCGACTCTTCCCCACGGCTTACGCCGTGGGCTGCATTCTTACGCCGCTTCGCGGCTAGAAACTCCATGCCCTGATACGAAGCGTGCGTTTTTCCAGGCCAACGATTCTGCGTCTGGAACAGTTATTTGAATTCCCAGCGGGTGGCGGTTTTCGGGAAGTCCTTTTCCGTCCAGGCCAAGGCCACGCGTGGACGCACGCAGTAGAGCACAGTCTCCCCGGGGAGAGTGGTCAGGGGCATTTTGTACTTGGTTCGAGAGGCGTCATCGATCTTCTTGAGGGTTGCCGCGTCGCTGACTTCGATGGCGGTGCCTTCCAGGATGACCACGTCGTCGCCCGATTCGAGGTGTACGGAGACGGCCGTATTGTGAGCGAGATTACGCGCCTTGCGTGAGGATCGGGCGGTGCCGAAGAAGAGAGCGCTGTCGATCCAGAAGCCCCAGACCGGAATGGAGTGCGGACGGCCGTCAGCGCGCGCGGTGCAGATCCAGTAGTTGCGCGAGCGCTCCAGGCGCTCCTCGGCGTGGCTCCAAGGTAGATACTGTTTGCGCGGTTTGATTCCGTATAACTCGGGGACGTGGGGCAATCCCACGCTCACGCAGTTGGGTTGTGCGGCGATGGTGGGGACTGGCTTCGTTTTTGGTTTTGGCACCTGTGACCTCGCGCGGCGCGATTCAAACTTTACCAGAGGACTGGCCCGCTGGACAGCGTGGCAGGCGGCAGCCGGCCTGCTCAAAAGGTGGTGCTTGCTGGCCGACTGATATAGACTTGCGCCAAACATTTCTGTACGCGGAGAGAGGTGCCTTATGCGCGTGCTTGTGGTTGTGCTTTTCAGTCTGGCTCTGTCTTTGTCTCCTGCATGGTGCGATGAAGGGCATCACCACGCGCTTACCGAGGAAGAGGTTGGTTCGGTCCACTTTGTAACCTCTTGCTCGAAGGCGGTTGGGGTGAGTTTCAATCGCGCGGTGGCGCTGCTGCACTCGTTCCAGTACGAGCAGGCGCGGCAAGCTTTTGCGGAAATTTCCACCCAGCACCCAAAATGTGCCATGGCGCAATGGGGTGTTGCGATGTCGCACTATCACGGCTTGTGGGACAACGGGGATCTGGCAGCGGGGCGGGAGGCGCTTCACAAGGCGCAGGAGGTGGCTGGCGGGAATCCGGAGACAACGGCTCGGGAGAAAGCTTACATCAAGGCGCTAGCGGAGATTTATCGCGAGGATGGCAAGGACAAGTATGCGCATGCGCAAGCCTTCGAGCAGAAGATGGGGGCGGTGCAGGCGGCTTATCCGGATGACAGCGAAGCCGCCATCTTTCACGCTCTTACGCTTGCCATTACCGCGCCGAAGACGGACAAGACCTATGCCAACCAGCGCAAGTGCGGCGAGATTCTGGAGCCGATTTTCGCCAAGCAGCCGCACCATCCCGGCGTAGCTCATTACATAATTCACTGCTACGACAACCCGGTGCTGGCTGAACAAGGACTGGGCGCGGCCCGCATGTACGCCAAGATTGCGCCGGCATCGGCGCACGCCAATCACATGCCTTCCCACCTTTTCACCCGCGTCGGTTCCTGGGACGAGTCGATTGCCTCCAATACGAAATCCGCGCAATTGGCCGCCGAGGCCGAGGGGACGTCGAAGAATGGAGAAGCTCGCGACCAGCGCCTGCACGCGATGGATTACCTGGAGTACGCGTATCTGCAGAGCGGACGGGTGAAGCAGGCCAAGGCGGTGCTGGATGCGATGAACTCGCTGCCTGCCGTCGGGGGATTGACGCTGACCAATGATTATGCGGCGGCGGCGATTCCGGCGCGCTATGCGCTGGAGTTGGGCAACTGGCAGGAGGCGAGTGCACTGCGAGTGCGGCGCGACGCGGTTGACTGGACACAAGCGATTACCTGGATGGCCATCGGCGTGGGCAGTGCGCACTCGGGGAATCTTGAGCGGGCAGCTCAGGCGGAGCAGACGCTGGCTTCTCTGCGCGACGCGGTGGCCAAGGAGAACAACGTTTACTGGTCGAGTCAGGTCGAGGTTCAACGGCGCGAGGTCGCCGGCTGGATCGCCGAAAAGGGTGGCAAAGCCGCGGAAGCAATCGCCACCATGCGTTCGGCCGCCGACCTGGAAGAGAGCATGGATAAGAATGCGGTTACTCCGGGCGCGGTGATTCCGGCGCGGGAGATGTTGGCGGAGTTGCTGTTGAAGGAGAATCATCCCCAGGATTCGCTTGCCGAATACGAGGCGGTTCTCAAGATTTCTCCTAACCGCTTCAATGCCCTGTTTGGCGCAGCCAGCGCGGCAGATGCGTCGGGAAACGCAAACGCTGCCAATCGATACTTTCACAAGTTAGCTGAAACGGCGGTGGGAGACGAGCGGCCTGAACTGGTGACGGCGAGAAAGAAGGTGGTGGTGACTTCGCAGAATGTGCGGAACTAGCCCGGGTTTTCAGGGTTCGTTTGGCCGGATGTTGTCGAGGACTGTGATCTGTGGGAAAGACTCCGATTCATTGCGAGCTGCCTCGGCGGCCCCGCCGCCTCAAGCCCTACTGACGAGCATTGAGGCGGCGAGGTGCAGAGATTTACTTTGTGGTGACCTTGAAACCCACGCTGTTGGTTTTTCCAGTCGGCGTGTAACGTCCTACCATTTCGAGGCTGTCATTGAGGCCGTCATTGCGGCTAAGTGTCGGGCCTTTCGGATCGTCTACGTTGTAGTATTTTCCGCCGTGGAAGAGGAATCCATGGGTTTCTGTGCTTGTACTGTTGGCGTAGTAGGTGCCGCAAATGTCGCCCTTATTATTTGGAGTGTGGACGACGGTGCCCAAACCAGCCGCCTTTGGGTCGCTGATTTTCTTGAAGGTCTTGCCGTTGTAGAGGAAAGAGTCGTAAGCGGTACCGGCCGCGTTAACTGCGTACACGGTGATGTCTCCTGCATTGTTAATCCCCCAGGCAGCGGCGGATGTGTCCCCTGTGACGTCGATGCTGGTGTACTTGGTGCCTTTCTTTAGAAAGCCATGCTGGACCTTGGCGGCATCAAAGTAGAGGCCCACAATCCACCCCTTGTCATTGATCCCGGTGGGCTCGGTTCCCGTTGATTTGGGGAAGTTCACTGCAGTGAGTTTCCCCTTAGCGTACATAAACCCATCAGCTTGGGCGGTTACGGTGTCCTTGCACCAGCCGACAACCGCATCCGCAGTGTTGATACCGTAGAACGCAATTGCACCGGCTGCGGAGCCGCCGCTGGTCACACAATTCGCATGATTGACTGTGGTTACCTTCGTGCCGGCGAGAATCATTGCGTGCTGAACGCCCTTGGCGTCCACATAGTCTCCGGCAATGACTCCATTGTTGTTGACCCCGTAAGAGTCGGTCTCTGTTGCCGTCCTGGTAGAATGAACGTCGGAAAAGGTGAAGGTTAAGGGTGGCGCGGCCGCGATACCCACGGCGACGAACGTTAGAACAAGCAAAACACCAAGAATGGACCTTTTCACTGGTTTCTCCTCCTAGAGAAAGTTGTTGTGACTTCTTCCTGCCGCCAGCACGAAACCAGCACAGGAAACAAACGCAAAAGGGATCTTCGAACGCGAGGGAATTATGCTTAATGTGTTCCCCGACGCCCCTACGTAGATGCTGCCAGCACATCAAACAGACGGCACCACAATTGTATGGAGCCCCCTCCAAACCAGTTCGCGCACCGGCTATAGCTTCCGCGAAGACCGTTGCATACCGCGCGACAGTGGCGGAAAGTCGCGCAGCGGTTGAGGCTGCCAATTATCGTCGCGGTCAGGGTGGCGGTCAAGATGAAAGGTTTTGCACATCTAAGGGTGTCCTGCGGGTTAGCTCTTCCGCAATACCCGCAAATCCTGTCCTGTCATTTCTTTCGGTTGGTCGATTCCCAACATGGCTAACATTGTCGGCGAAATGTCGCGAAGCGAGCCTCCGGGCTTGAGGGTGAATTGCTTGCTATTTTCTGAGACCACGATGAAGGGGACGGGATTCGTGGTGTGCGCGGTGTGCGGGCCGCCACTTACGGGATCGATCAACATTTCGGCATTGCCGTGGTCGGCGGTGATGAGCATTGCGCCGCCTTTTGCGCGCAGGGCAGGCTCGATGCGCCCCAGGCAGGCGTCCACGGTTTCTACTGCCTTTATCGTGGGTTCGATTTTTCCGGAGTGTCCGACCATGTCCGCGTTGGCGAAATTTACGATGATTACGTCGAAGGTTCCGTCTTCGACCGCCTTCACCACGGCATCCGCGATACCGGCGGCGCTCATCTCTGGTTTCAGATCGTAGGTGGCGACTTTAGGCGAGGGCACCAGAACGCGGTCTTCCCCGGGGAAGGGTTGTTCCACGCCTCCGTTGAAGAAGTAGGTGACGTGGGCATACTTTTCGGTCTCGGCGACGCGCAGGTTGCGGAGATTCATCTGCCCCATCACATTGGCCAGAATGTTGTTCATCGACTCCGGCGGGATGACAACGGGCAGGCTGAATTGTTTGTCATAGCGCGTCATACAAACGTAATGCAGATTCTTGGGGACACGGTCGCGGGGAATGGTGACGTCGAGATCGTCCGCTCCGGGGAGGTCGCGTCCGGCTTTTTCGTTGAGCCCGCTGTTGCGAGTGAGGGCGCGAGTAATCTGGCGGACCCGGTCGGCGCGGAAATTGAAACAGATGCAGGAGTCGTCGTCACGAATAGTGGCGAGCGGCTCGCCTTTGTTATCGACACAGACGAATGGGACAACGAATTCATCCGTGACTCCTTTGTTGTAAGACTCTTTCACGCCCTGCACGGCGTCCGCGTACTTGCCGCCTTCGCCGTCGCCGTGGACCATGGCATTGAACGCCTTGGCAATGCGCTCCCAGCGACGGTCGCGGTCCATGGCGTAGTAGCGGCCGTTGACGGTAGCGATTTTGCCGGTGTTGTACTCACGCATCTTCTGCTGCAACTGTTCCAGATAACCGGCTCCGTTGGTGGGCAAGGTGTCGCGGCCATCCATGAAAGCATGGACGAAGACGCGATCAACGCTATTCTGTTTGGCCAGGCGCAGCAGCGCGTAGAGATGAGTCTGGTAGGAATGCACGCCGCCATCGGAGAGCAAGCCGAACAGGTGAAGACGGCGGCCGCCGGTGCGGGCGTTCTTCACGGCCGCGAGCAGCGTTGGATTAAAGAAGAACTCACCGTTCTGGATCATCAGCTCGACGCGCGTGCTGTCCATGTGCACGATGCGTCCAGCGCCGATGTTGAGGTGGCCCACCTCGCTGTTGCCCATTTGACCGTCGGGAAGCCCGACGTACGGGCCGCTGGTGTGAAGCAACGTGTTGGGATAGTCGCGCAGAAGGCGGTCGTAGGTGGGCTTGCGGGCGAGCGC